>LUMJ01000254.1_pt1 | contig 30094 bp, 29 predicted proteins | sample 729631 | NCBI WGS metagenome assembly LUMJ01 (sample SAMN03860266, study PRJNA289734) | marine metagenome | biome: seawater column; feature: ocean; material: water; isolation source: Red Sea water column Station 22 - depth 500m | place: Saudi Arabia: Red Sea | collected 2011-10-15 | depth 500 m
ACCAATACTTCACTTCCAACCCAGACAATCACGCTGAAGAAGGCGACAATCACTGATGCCATCGGAGCAAACTTTACGCAGATGGCGAGGATCGCCACATGGATCGATCTATACGATCGCGCCAACAATCTGACCACCGGCGCTGTCTCCCTGGATACACTCACCATCGATACCATCGAACCGGTGATGGGGAGTTTTGTGGACGGGACCGATCTGTCCACTGAGACCGTTACGTCGTCAGATCTTGTCAGTACGTCCGTGCAGGACTTCACCGATGCCCAGTCCGGTATGGACTCTTACGAGATCGCGGTCGGGAAGCATAAGGACGCCCGCTACACCGAGCTCGACAGCATGCTCGAGTGGACGGCCAACACTGGAGAAGTTTTCAGTGTCAACGCGCCCCTAAGGGACTCGACCTACCACCGCATAAGCATCCGGGGGCTGGACAAAGCGGGGAACCGATCCGACACTCTCACTACGACAAACCCCGGTCTCTACCGGCTCAACACAGCACCGACTATTCTCGCCGAGGATTCGGTGAAGATCAAAGAAGAAGTTGACCTCTCACATTTTGTGCAGGCGACAGATCCCGACACTGCCACACTCCTGAGCGATACGCTGAATTACTATTTCTATAACAGCACCACCCTCGCCACTTCTGATTCGCTTATCCTGAAGACAGGTTCGACGGCGGTGACGATCGATACCGTCACCGGTGAAATCACCTGGGCGACGCCGTACCACGGCTCCACCACGGACTATCCGATCTCATTGAAAGTGATTGACAATACCAACCGGAGCGCCACCAACGATTTTACCCTCAGGGTCAACAGGAACGAAAAGCCGAGGTACAGTCAGTTCGCCTATATCAATGTGGACGGTGACTCTGCGAAGACGTCCATTCCCGAGACGATGCAGATGTGGGAAAATGATACGCTCGTCATCGCCTTCACACTCGATGATCTGGACGATGAAACGCTCACCTACAAGGTTACGGCTGACTCCACACAGCTGAAGGTACTTTATACGGAGAAGACCATCGCTCTGACCCCGGATACGGTGGAAGTAACATTTATCCCCCAATCGTACTGGACCAAACAGTCGCCCGTGAAACTGAGGGTCTCCGATGGAACTGTCAACGGTGTAACGAGGAACATCGACACCACTTTTGTCATGGATATTAAGCGTGTCCCGAGGCCACAGTATTCGCTGACTCTCGGGCAGAACCCATCATTCACCCGCTACTACGAACTAATGGTCACCGATCCACAAGAGAAGGCGAAGAACCTCGATCTGTATATTTACAAGGATCAATCCATTCCTGTTGGCGCCGTCGAGATGAAATCTCTCGGGCTCTATACGTGGGCCGGAAATTTCGAGTTTGACACCACCGCCCACTACCGGTTTGAGATGAAGGGCGAGGGGCTGGTGGGCGACACCACTGTTTACGACACCGCCACCCACGCCATTGCGCGGGCGAACCGACCGTGGCAGGCGTCCAGTTACGACGGCGGCTTTAGAGTAACCTCCAAGTCCACCAATGCTGTGCCCTTCGACAAACCGTTCATGATCGTCGATTCGCTTCTGTTCCAGATGGGCGCAGCGGAGGGGGGACTCTACAGAATGGGTCACCCACTTGTCGAGTTTGACGAACCGGTAATGGTGACCATCACGCCCGACGAGCGGTTCAGTCCTGACGATCAGGCCATCTACCAGATGACAGGCGGAATCTGGGAGGAGCTCCCCACCATCTCCAAGAAAGGGGAGATCATGGCGTGGACCCGGTCCATGGGCTACTTCAAGATTGGTGACAGGACTATCGAAGTGCCCGAGGAAACGCTGTTAGGGAACAACTATCCCAACCCCTTCAACTCCTCCACCAACGTGGAATTTGACATCGGCTTCTTTGGCGGCCCGGACCAGCGCGTCCACATCGCCGTTTACAACATCCTCGGCCAGCGGGGGAGGACGCTCCACGAAGGGGTGCTGGGCATCGGTCGCCACGCCCTCAGGTGGAACGGCCGCGATATGAGAGAATCGCCAGTCTCTTCGGGAATATACGTCATTCGCCTCGTTTCGGACGCCGGGGTTTCACAGTCCAAGAAAATGACACTCGTCAGATGAAAAACTTAGCCAGAATGCAGCTTCTGCTTCTGATGGCGGCTATCCTGATCGGCACCGGCTGCCGGAAGCGCGTTACAGCCACCGACGAAGATATGAGCGAGTACGGCTGGGTCCTCTACGCCGAGGGGAAGTTTGTCGAATCAAATGAATGGTTCGTCAGCGCCGTCATCAGGGACACCACCTACAAGGACGGTTACAACGGCCAAGGGTGGACATACGGAAAGCTGGGCGAGATCGATTCCAGTGTCTTCCGCTTCGAGAAGGGGCTGGAGAAAGCTCTGACGGACACCACCTGGGACGACAGAAAACTGCTCCTCCGCGATCCGCCTCACGATCCTGCCAAGGAGTGCATCGCCGGACTGACCCTCGCCTACCACGCCCAGAATACGCACGGCAAGGCGATCGAGAACGGTCTCAGGTTCCTGACAATGGCTGGTGACACCTCTTTTGCAGTCATTGCGGAAAGCGATAGACCCGTCTGGAAATTTTCCAGAGATAACAACCTCGATTCAAGACATATTATATGGACAATCGCTTCATCCTACTTCGCCGAGGGGAAGTTTAGCGAAAGTCTCGAGCAGGTCAACCGCCTGAACGTTGGAGATCTCTCGGCCGATTTTTCAACTGTGGAGGGGATTCAGAAGCTTGCCGCTGAAATTGAGCGAATCCGGGAAACCCTCTAACCACACGCCCGCGCACCCTGTTTCTAGATTGACGTGAACGCCTCTCAGCACGAGAAGTGGATGAAGCTCGCCCTCGTGGAAGCGGAGCGCGCCTTCGATATGGAGGAAGTTCCCGTTGGCGCTGTGGTGGTGAAAGGTAATCACATCCTCGGGAAGGGGCACAATCAGTGCGAGATGCTGAGAGATCCGACGGCCCATGCCGAAGTGATTGCCATCACGGCGGCGGCGAATCAGCTTTCGGACTGGCGGCTGGAGGGGTGCCGGCTCTACGTCACCAAGGAGCCGTGCGCCATGTGCGCCGGCGCCATCCTCAATTCGCGGCTTGAGCAGGTGATTTTCGGATGCTATGATGAGAGAGAAGGGTGTTGCGGTTCCCTCTACCAATTGTGCGGTGATCCGCGATTCTCGCACAAGACTGCCGTAAAGGGGGGTCTGCTGGAAGAGCAGTGCGGATCGATCCTCACTGCTTTTTTCAATTCCCGCCGAAAAGTATAAATTCCTCCCGCCTATTTGGCTTGGAGTTTGGTTCTTTCTTCTTGGTTGTTGAAATGGAGAGATGGCAGAGTCCGGTTGAATGCGCCGCACTCGAAATGCGGTTAACACCTAGTGTTACGGGGGTTCGAATCCCTCTCTCTCCGCTCCTCTAAAACCCCTCTTTACTGAGGGGTTTCTCGTTAGTGGCTGTATTGTGCCTTGACACATATGGCTTTAGACCCGTATAGTCCCGTATCGACAACTTTAGATACATTCGGGACACACAAATTCGGGACACACATCCAAAAGCAACATTATGCTTCTCAACCGAAAAACTCAACCGCAACCTGAAATCGATGGGGGTACCGAGTAATGAATAAGACCGACCCCCACTGTAATATAATTTTTTGAGAAAATGAAAAAGCCCCTCACCATACTGGTTCTGTTTTTCAGTTGGTCATATTCACAAACTTCAATTGCGGTAGTTGAATTTGAAGGGAAAGGTATCTCTCAAACCGAGGCTAGTGCACTTACTGATAGATTCAGTAGCGAATTGTTCACCCTTGGGACTTTTCAACTAATCGAACGTGACCAGATGGAAGATATCTTAGAGGAGCAAGGGTTCCAGCAAACTGGATGCGTTACAGCTGAATGTGCTGTCGAAATTGGTATGATGTTGGGTGCCGAGCAGATAATAACAGGGAGCATTAGTAGAGTAGGTAATGTGCTGTCTGTTTCTTCAAAGATTGTGAACGTTTCTAGTGGCGAAATCATAAAAATTTCAACTTACGATTTTCAGGGTGAGGTTGGAGAATTGTTAACGGTTGGGATAAAACAGGCAGTTGCTCAACTAACGTCTGCAATATCTGATGTTCAATTAATGTCTGTTGGTGAAATCAGAAGGCGGGCAGGTTCTCACAAAGCTAGGAGAAATAGGTGGTTACTTAGTTCAGTGATATCCTTCTCTAGAATGGGTTGCTAAGACAGATATGAGCGATTCTTCAGGAAGTGAACTTCTGGATAAAATGATGTGGGTGCTTCTTTCATTGGTAAGTTTTCTTCTAACTTTTGAGCGACTCATATCCAGTTCAGCCCCCGCATTAAGAGCCATTTCGGTTGGCCATAGAAAACGTCAATATCCCTACTTTGCTACCTAAACCTGTTGCTTTAAACATTACCACTGACTAAATTATTTTTAGGCTCAGGTGAAGTTGCAAAAAGTTCTTTCGCACTTCTCAAGTTTCATACGGTTCAGAAAAATAATGTCACATAAAATTAGTGAGTAGCGATGGAAAAAATTCGAAAAGAAGTTTTTGACAATCACAGCCACATTGGACCCGTCCCTGGATTCGCTTACTATGGCCTACCAGAAGCTGTTAAGCCAACAGCGGATTATGATACAGTTGAAGAATACTTGTCGGGCATGGACAATCACGGTGTCGACCGTGCAATGGTGATGTCAAACTATGGCTACCCCGATTCGACTCAGCCTTTCACACTTAACCCTCTTGTCGCGGAAGGTGCTGTAAAATCTGACCGCCTATTGGGTGCGATTTGGGTCTCGGCACTACCTAAGGATAAAGAAAAAACGATTGAGTCTCTAAAACTCATTGGTGAGAAAGGATTAATTGCATTAAAAACAACATGCCTTCTTGGCGGAACGTTCAATCCTGAAGAATGGGATGAAGAATCAGCTGAACTTTGGAACATGATACTTGAGGCAGCAGCAGAACATGATATGCCGTTTCACATCCATACAAGTCCTGGTGGTGGATCAGATATTGACAATGCATTAGCACTGATTAAAAAGTATGGAAAGAAAAACAAGATCCATGTGGTCCATATGGGCGGTGGAGTCAGTGGACATATCAAGTTTGTTCCCCAATTCTTTGATTTGATTGAAGACGGTTATCAGGTGTATACTGATTCTTCCTGGGCGGTTGGTTTTGGTTCAACTTGGCTACTTAAAGAAATCGAAGAACGTGGTATTGGTGGTGATCGTTTCTTGTTCGGCTCAGACATACCTTGGAGTGATTTCGCATCTGAGTATTGGAAAATTGAAGGTGCTGACATTTCTGAAAAACTTAAACAAGACATTTTCTGGAATAATGCTGAAAAACTTTATAGCAAGTTTTGGTAATAAGTGAATTCGGATTCCTATATTCTGAAGGCATACTTTTTTGTGTTGATTCTTTTAATAACAAAATAGGGGATAAATATCATGTCAATGATCAATGTTGATGGTCCAAAACCTGGTGATCGACTAGTTAATCTGGATGAAAAAGTCTTTCCAGATCATCAGGCTAGTGATGGTGATCGTGCCCTGATAATGATGCACACGGTACCCTTTGAGGGGTCAGTCGGTTTGGTAAATATGCTGACAACCACTCGTATCATTCGCAAGGGATTTGCTACCACCTTGGCACTCTACGGACCTGGTGTCCTTATGGCAGCCGCCGGACGGGGTTTCCCAAATGTTGGCGATGAAGGCTTTCCGGGCAATTTATCGGTTAATAAACAGCTTGACACAATAATGCAAGAAGGCGGCACTGTGCACGCTTGCAGATTTGCTATGGTTGCACTTTATGGCATGCGCGAAAGTGATATTATGGAAGGTGTTAAGCCATTTCATCCACTTGATGTTCTCGATGTATTGATCGACCATTGGCGGGATGGAGCCCTTACAATTGCTACCTGGACCGTTTAAGGTCGAGGGCTGATACCGCAATCCTATTCTGTATCCTATACATCAATTAACTGTATAGGATACAGAATAGGAACCCAAATTGAGGATGCTATTGTATTAGGTGTCCCATGATCTTGGTGCGTAGACTGTTTTTAGTGAGGATGAACACAGTATTCATCCTTACTCTATCAGTGTGTTGATGAAAACCACTCTCTTGATTTAGCTATTTGCAAACTAGCTTGTAAATACGGAAAAGGGGTTTAGCATTAATAGCAATAAAGTTTAGAGGGACGTTGCATGGATAATAAACAAATTCTACTTGAGATGCAGAGCTTCGGTGCACGTTTGGACGTCCCTGTCGAGGAACAGGGCCGACGTGGGGGGGCAGGTCCATCAGATGATAAAGCTTTTGTTCTGGCTGGAGTTGCAGCTATGGTTCCCACATTGGGGTCTTTTGCTAAGAAATCACCTTATGCTGTGGTTGATAATGATGGTCAATACATAATTACCCGTGAGGGCAGAAAGCTCACGCCTGTAGAATTCGTTTCAACACCAAAGTTTTATGATCTCAAAACGAAAGAAGGTATTCCTTACAAACAAATTGCTGTCCTTCATGGGTTTGATGTTCTTGCTACGACCGTTTCTCAACGTTGCGTTCGCTGGCGTCGGGAAGGGGAGCGTTGTCAATTCTGTGCGATTGAAAATTCTTTGGCCAGTGGTGATACTATTAGCTTAAAAACGCCCGAGCAACTTGCTGAAGTTGCGGAAGCTGCTGTACGACTTGACGGTGTTAAACACATGATCATGACCACCGGTACCACAAACTATAAAGATATGGGTGTGCATCATTTGACAGAGTGTACTCGAGCAATTAAACAGGTTACACCTGATTTGGCCATTCAGGCGCAATTTGAACCACCAGAAAACCTAGACGACATGAAACTGCTAAAAGAGGCAGGTGTTGATTCTGTCGGAATTCATCTAGAGAGTTTTGATCAAGAAATACGTGAACGAGTTACGCCTGGGAAAGCACAGATAAGCATTAAATATTATTTCGAAGCATTCAAGTATGCGGTTGATATTTGGGGTCCCAACCAAGTATCTACCTACATTATTGTGGGACTCGGTGACAGTGAGGAATCAATTGTTGAAGGTTGTCGGAAGATTGCTGAAATAGGGGTTTATCCTTTTATCGTACCTCTTCGTCCCATCATCGGTACACCTCTTGGTAATATCTCGGCACCAGATCCACTGCTTATGGAGCGCATATACAAAAAGGTGGCAAAAAATAATCGAGAGTTTGGACTCAGCTTCCGGAATAGTAAAGCCGGTTGTGCTCGATGTGGCGCCTGTTCAGGTATAACAGCATTTGAGTAAACGGACATATGGAACATGATGCATGGGTAAGGTGATTTTCAAGATTGTAGAAACGAAAGAAGAGCTCCGAGGATGTTTTGCCGTTCGTCACGCCGTCTTTGTTGAAGAACAAAAAATTTTCTTGGAAACAGACCAAGATTCTTTTGATGAGAAGGGAATTCATATTGCTGCCATAGATGCTGATAAAAGTAAAGTCGTCAGTACTGTGCGATGCCATGAGGCTGACAAAGATATTTGGTATGGTGCCCGACTTGCAGTTGCAAAAAATTATCGCCGTCACCGCAGTCAGATCGGTGTAAGATTATGTAAGTTAGCCGAAAAGACTGTAGTTAGCCATGGTGCCAAACATTTTTTGGCTTATGTCCAACCTCAAAATATCAAATTTTTTGAAGGTCTTCATTGGAGAAAAGTGGGTAAACCTGTCATACATTGTGGATTACTCCATCAATTGATGGAGGCTTCTCTTTTTGGGAAAAAAGACAAAGCTAAGGCCCTTCACTGGAAAAAGAATCAGACAGTTTATGCCTAGGTTTAAACTGAAGAGAATTGTTAAGCAACTGTGTGAATCGCAAGCTTGGAAACATAAATATGAGATCTCAACATTAGGTATTGAGGCTCCACAACAACATCCTATCATTGATGGGCATCCGGTAAGGCTAGGCGATGATACTGCAGCTATTGAAACGGGTGAAGGATATCTTCTACTTGCTACCGAGGCTGTTCACCCACCTCTTATAAATGAGAATCCATACCTTGCCGGAAGAGCCGCCATCTTGGCAAATGTCAATGATATCTACGCCATGGGAGGTACACCCTCAGCTGTAGTTAACACCATCGTTTCTCCTGACACAGATATTGCTTCTGAAATATTTCGAGGACTACAAGACGGTTGTAATAGATACGATATTGCTATAGTCGGGGGCCATACAACAGCAACTGGCCACAGCCCAGCTGTTACTGTTTCCATTGTAGGGCGAGCTAAACACATCTTGAACAGTTTCAGTGCTCAGCCAGATGATGTCTTGCTGCATGTTACCAATCTAAAAGGCTCTTTGCATCAGAATTTTTCATTCTGGGACTGTTCATCCCACTTATCAGATGCAGATATTCGCCGAGATCTTTCCATCTTGCCTAAGATCGCCGAGAACGGCTGGTGCGATTCTGCCCGTGATATTAGTATGGCAGGAATTTTAGGTTCCGCTATGATGCTCTTAGAGCTTTCTGGTGTAGGTGCGTTGATTGATATGGATGCTATCCCACTGCCTGAAAATGTCTCTGAAAGATTTTTTGATTGGCTGATTAGCTTCCCGAGTTATGGATTTGTTCTGTCAGTAAGACCATGGCGTGAGTTAGATGTACAGCACGCATTTGAGAAACATGGGATTAACTGTTCTTCCATAGGTACAGTTACGGCAAACTGTAACGTGATATTAATCACTAAAGATGAAGAAACACTTCTTTGGGACTTTGATAAAAAGCCTTTTACTGGATTAAATTCATCTGCAGATGACCTCAGAACTTATGGTTCTCACGAGCAGTTACTTGATTAAAAAGTAAAAATACGCTAATGATGAATATCACGTTTGAGGTAGAGTGTTTTAAAAGGTAAGTGAGGAATTTGAAATGACTAAAGTTGTTGTGATTGGAGGGGGGGGCGCTGGTACAGGTGCGGCGGCCAACGCTATTCAAACTGACCGTTCATTAGATGTCACTTTGATAACAGAATTTGAAGATATCGCATATAGCCCCTGTGGTGTCCCATATGTATTTGGACGTGAAATTGAAAAATTTGATGGCTTGTTTCTACAAACCTCTGATTTTTACCGTGAGATGGGGATTAATCTCAAGACTGAGACTGTGGTCGAAAGCATCGATATGGACAATCATTGTGTTATCACTACCAATGGCGAAAAATATGTCTTTGATAAGCTGATCCTTTGTACCGGCTGGGAGTATGAGGTTCCTGACGTTTCCAATGTTGATTTAGAGGGTATCATTTTCATAAAGAACATTCGCAGAGCCATGGAAATCGACAGTCAATTAGATAATGTGAAAAAAGCTGTGGTTTGGCAAGCAAAACCCCTTGGTGTGGAATTGATTGAAGCTTTGCCTCACCGCAATATTGAAACACACTTAGTGGAATCTGGTTCATGGCTCATGTCTGAATTCGCTGATGCTGACATGATGGAGCCTTTACAGGATCATTTAGTTAATGACCTTGGTGTTAAGATGCATTTCGGTACAAACTTACTCGGCTTTTCGGGTGAAAATGGGAAGTTATCCTCTGTGCAGACAAGTGATGGTGATATAAATGCAGACATGGCTTTTCTAGTAGCACCCATGAAACCATCAACTAAATTGGCTAAAAGTATAGGTATTAAAATCGGCTCAACTGGTGCAATCGTTGTGGACAATCATATGAGGACAAATGTAAAAGGTGTGTATGCTGCTGGAGCCTGTGTTGAGACAATGCATGGTCTCCTAAATATACCTGTAAATCTTATTCAAGGTACGTATGCATATACCCAGGGACGACTTGCCGGGGCTAATGCAGCGGGTGGCGATGAATCATATCGTCCTGTTTATGTCCCTTGGGCACTGGGAAGCAAGGTCCAAGTTGGAGGGGCACTTCTTTCCGAAACATTGGCAAAAGCAACCGGAATGCCCTATATCATTGGACGAGCGACAGGAATCACAGCTGCTCGATATCATCCGTCAGTCGAACCGATGCATGTAAAGCTACTTTTGGATCCGAATTCACTAAAGCTAATTGGAGGTCAATTGGCGGGTGGAGAAGGAGTTAAAGAAAGAGCGGATTTTCTCGCATTTGCAATTCGAAAAGAAACCACTTTAGAAGAACTTGCAACTATGGAAAATGTGTATTCTCCACCCATAGGCGCCCTAGTTGAACCAATTGCAGCAGCTGCAAGAAACGCTTTAGCAAGCCTTTGAGAATTTAGATGATGTATTACCAACGATTGATACCATTCTCACTTCAGTAAATAAGAATAGGAATAGATTTTATGGCCATTACAACACGAGAACCAGCATCTCCAACAATCCTCCAAAAGTTTCGAACCATCACAGAAGGATACTTACTTCAGGTTGCCCAAAGTGAAATGGTTCAGAAATATCCAAATAGTGGCTCAAAACCAGCCTCCAAGAAAGGATTTATTTATAAGTTTTTGCCAATTTTTTTCTTACCAGGTTTTCGTCTAACACCATGGTTCATCAAACGTCGTTTACTCAGATTTTTCTTTGTTCATGGTGAACAACAATGGCCGGATAAACCATGGGAAGAACAGTGAGGTAAGTTCAATGTCCGCATTAAGGACCGTTCATGTCCGGTGGATGGGCCAATATCGCACGGACATTAGCATAAGAGGGGTACACAGACTAGAGGGTGATGAAACGCCTGAGTATGGCGGTGATGATTCTGGCCCTATGCCAACTGAATTCTTTCTCGCATCCGTTGCTTCTTGTATGTGTCTGGCTGTATCGCACATGGCTCAAAAGCGGCGAATTCAGCTAGAAAATATTGAAGTCACCGCCAATGCGGAAAAGGACATGGAAATTTTTCGTTTTAAGAAACTCTCCCTTGAGATTCAAGCCGATCTACCCTCAAAAAAACTGCAGTCCTTGGTTCAACAAGCAAAAAAATACTGCTTTGTGAGCAACACAATAATCGAGGGTTGTCCAATCAATATTACCACCAATTCTACCCTCCTTGCGGAAAAAAGTTGAGTAGGACAACTGTCTGATGACTGATAAAGCAACCATATTCCAAAATGACTTACGAGTCATCAATTCGGGTCTCCATTTATTTTCGGAAGCCATGCAGAAACAGGATGTTCCGGTGGTTGAAATAGATTGGCAACCGCCAGCTGATGGAAAATCAAATCTCATTGAGATCTTAAAAACAATTAATTGTAATCACAATTTGATTGAAAGGATCAACAGTGCAAACCAAACGGTGATTGATCGTATTCAGAAGGCAAATCCTCAAATCGTTGATGTCATTCCTGCTAGAGAAGCAATGCAACTTCCAACATATACAATATTGCACTCAGGCCCTCCGATCTCTTGGGAAAGAATGTGCGGCCCACAAGAACGGGCTGTTTTGGGGGCTATTCAATTTGAGGGGTGGGCTAAAAACGAAAATGAAGCAATTAAGTTGGTAGAGAAAGGTAAAATAACTCTGAGTCCATGCCATAAGTATAATGCTGTAGGTCCAATGACTGGAATCATATCGCCATCCATGCCCGTATTGGTCGCACGAAATGATGGTTATGGGAATTGTGCTTTCTCAACTTTTAATGAAGGACGCGGGAACACTTTATGGTTTGGTATATTTGATGAAGCAACACTAGTAAGATTGAAATGGATCCAAGAAACTTTAGGCCCTGCCATGAAAGCTGCTATAAACAAATATGGACCAATTAATGTATTTGAAATTGTGGAACAAGGAATTCAAATGGGAGATGAATGCCATGCGCGGCACGTTGCTTCCACTGCTCTATTACTGAAGCGGTTGATACCAGCCATGATCGAATCAGGAGTTTCTAGAAAGACTGTTTCTTCCGTAACTCGCTTTATCGATGAAAACAGTCATTTTTTCCTGAATTTTACTTTGGCTGCAGTTAAAGTGACAATGGACAGCGCCCATAACGTTCCTTATAGCACTATTGTTACCGCCATGTCTCGCAATGGAGTTGATTTTATGCTGAGGGTAGCAGGGTTGGGTGATAACTGGCTCGTTTCTCCAGTTTCCGCTATGGAGAATGCAGTCTACTTCACAGGCTTCAGTGTGGAAAACGCCGCGGGAGATATCGGTGATAGCGCCATTATTGAGACTTGTGGTTTGGGTGGTATGGCGATCGGTAGTGCGCCTTCTGCTGTTGGTTTTGTAGGTGGTACTTTTTCTGATGCAAAAGCAGCAATTCAAAAACTTGATACAATTACAACTGCCAGACACAATCGCTTCCGTATGCCAGGGATGGATTCCAGAAACACCCCATTGGGTATTGACTTGAGAAGAGTGGTAGAAACACGTATCACTCCTTTCATAACAACTGGGGTATTACATGAAACCAGCCGTACCGTTGGACAGATTGGCACTGGCGTCGCGGATGCTCCTGTAACACTATTTGATCAGGCTCTGATCGCTTTGGTGGAAAAGTGGGGTATTAAAACTCAATCGTCTCGTGTGATGCAAACGATTCATATTGAAACTGAGAAAGTCGCGTAATTATAACTGATAAACAAATTCACACCCAGATAGATTCTTGGAGAGAAGAGGAAGAAAAATTCTATCGCTCTGTTCTAAATGATCCTCAACTTTATATGGGTTCTATGCGACTAGTACGATTAATAGTAGATAGTTTGGAGCATGTCACTGATGTTAATTCACTGGTTTCACATTATAAAAAGATTGATTCCAGCTATGTTGATCCTATTGCCAAAACTTTAGATTTACCGCGGTTAGTTTTTTTGAATTATGACTTGGCTCTATCCGCGGCATTTTATGTCCGCTGGCGAGAAATTCTAGAGTATCAATCCTTAGCAGAAACGGAAATTTTAGTAGCAAAAGCACAAGAGAATGGTGAAGAGTGGGTTGTAATTTATGATAACGAAACAGAGCGCAGTGGATATTCTTTCTTTGAGCGCTTAGAAATGCATCTTCCCGATGGTATAAGTCTTCGCATTGCTAGTGAGTTGGATTTAGAGAAAGGTCGCGTTTTTTCAGTTGAACCAATGGTATTGGACTTAAAAACTGGGCGTATTAGGCAAGACTATTCACCATCGGAGACGCGGCAAGAGTTCACTACAAAAGAAGCTCTGATGGTCGAAGTAGGCCGCTTGCGTACCAAATATTCCACAACCACTTAGAATGGATATGTGTGTGATCAGTCACGTCATTCCAAAAACTTATCAGGATTCAGTCCGCCTGATGCAAGTTTCAGAAGAATTGTCAAATCTAGATGCGGTCCAAAAAACTTTTGTTGCAATGGGAACAGATGCTAACAAACGTGTCTTGGGTCAAATTGGCCTTCTGACAGACGAGATTAAGAAGGCGGGTGCAAACGATTTGATGTTTGTGGTTGAAGCCAATTCGAAAGATGTGGCGAAAGGAGTCCTAGCCCAAGCTAAAGATTTACTGTCTAATCAGAATGAGAAAGCTAATGCTGACTCAAGCCTGAAGATACTTCCTAAAACTTTTGAGCAAGCACATAAAGAATTTCCTGAAGCCAACATGATGTTTATTTCTGTACCAGGGCCATATGCCTCATATGAAGCATCCAAAGCTTTACAAGCAAATATGAATGTTATGCTATTTAGTGATCATATTTCTCTTGAAGACGAATTGACATTAAAGAAAATTGCAGTTCAAAAAGGGTTGCTTCTTATGGGGCCTGGTTGCGGAACAGCCGTGATAAACGGAATTGCATTAGGTTTTGCTAATGTTTTGGAGAGAGGTCCCGTGGGGATTATTGGAGCATCTGGAACAGGATTGCAGGAACTGACCACTTTACTTGATCGAGGAGGTATCGGTGTCTCTCAAGTCATCGGCGTGGGTGGCCGTGATTTATCCGATTCTATTGACGGCATAATGATGAGGCAAGGCATTTCCATGTTGTCTTCAGACCCAAATACAGAATTAATTGTTCTAATTTCAAAACCCCCATCGATAACTGTCGCCGAAAAAATACTAAATGATGCGCGTTCCAGTAACAAACCAGTCATCGTCAATTTCTTAGGTAAAGCAAAAATCCATGAGGAATGTGGGATTATTTTTACAAAGACCATCGAAGACACCTCGGAAGCAGTGCTTGCAATGATGAGTAAGGGAGCAGGTCCAGTACATTCAGCCAGTTCAGATACATTGAACAAAATGGCCAAAAATGAGCGGGCACAATTGGCAAATGGTCAAAAATATATCCGAGGACTTTTTTCAGGAGGCAGCCTATGTGATGAAGCTATAGATGTTTTAGTGGAATATTTCCAAGGTATATACTCAAACGTCTCAGTGTTGAAGAAGTGGGCACTAAAGAATGGGCGAATAAGTACGCAACACTGTTGCATTGATATGGGTGAGGAAGAATTTACACAGTCCCGGCCCCATCCCATGATTGACTTATCACTTCGTCAAGAGCGAATAATTAAGGAAGCAAGTGATCCCAGCGTGGCGGTTGTTCTTCTTGATGTTGTAATTGGTTATGGTGCTCACGAAAACCCATCTAGTATACTGGCTGAGACAATTCACCATGCAAAAGAAATTGCTATCAAAAACAACCGGTACTTATCTGTAGTGGCACATGTTTGTGGATCTGAAAAAGATCCTCAAGATTTGCACAAACAAGAAGATTGTCTTCGTGATGTTGGAGCATTAGTATTACCTACTAATGCTCAAGCCGCAAAAGTTGCAGCAGCTGTTGCAGGTGCCAGCTTGAAATAAGGAATTCTTGATGCCAATTTATGAATATAAGTGTACAGATTGTTGTCAAACATCTTCCATTTTATATCAATCATTAACCAATATAAAAAACCAATTGCCAAAATGTGAGCACTGTGGCAGTGTATCTCTGGAACGGATTATATCTCAAATAGGCCGAATCAAAAGTAGGGGCGAAAGTGACAGTGGTGAACTGCGCGTCGTCGACCCACGTAAGTCTGTTGAAGGTTTAAGTCGTCAGTATGACAATGCCGGCATAGATCCAGGGCGAGGTTTTGAAGAAGTCGCAAAGCAAGCGGCTTCAGGAAAGAGTCCCGAAACGCTTAAGGAAGTCATCAAGGAAGCGCGAAAGAATGAAACCAAGAATCCTTCGCCCTCCAAAACTGATAAAGGGAAAAAGCGGCCTTAAGTTGTTCCTTCGTGATGTGATCAAAATTGGTAATTCTTAGTGGATGAAAATAGTCGACAGCGACCTCTTGAGATTGCTCTTTTCACATATTCCACAAAGCCACGTGGCGGTGTAGTTCATACTTTAGCATTAGCTGAACATATTCATGGTCTAGGACATAATGTTCACATTTTTGCCCTAGGTAAAGACGAAACAGGGTTTTTCCGCCCTTCATTAGTTCCCAGTACTTTCATCCCCTGTGAAGCAGGAAAGAAAGACGAGCCCCTAGATGATCGGATTCAGCGCTATATTGATACGTATGCGAAATTTCTTGTTGAGCATCTGGATACTCGTTTTGATATCTATCATTCTCAAGATTGTGTCTCCGCTAACGCACTATGGCATGCATCTGAAAAAGGGTTGATCGCTTCTTTTGTTAGAACAATTCACCATGTAGATGATTTCATAAATCCACGTTTAATTCAATGCCAAAAAGATTCGATTTACCGCCCTCAGCACCGACTCGTTGTGAGTCAATATTGGAAAGATAGACTTGCGTTAGAATTTGGAGTTGAGAGTAAAATTATACACAATGGAGTGGACATGAACAGATTTTGTCCCCCTACAGACTTACAGCGGGAGATTGCACGGGAAAAACTTGATGTAAGTAACAAGACAGTTCTCTTAACTATTGGTGGAATTGAACCAAGAAAAAATAGTATCAGACTAGTTATGGCTTTTTGTTTAGCAAAACGTCAATTATCTAAAAAAGGCTTGGCTCCTGTTCTGCTCATTGCTGGCGGGGAGACTCTTTTCGATTACACTCCGTACAGAACAAGGTTTTTTAATTGGCTAAACGATTCAGAGTTGGAAATAGGAAAGGACATCATATTATTTGATGTTGTGAAGGATGAACAAATTCCTACACTATACCATGCAGCTGATGGATTTCTATTCCCTTCAGTGAAAGAAGGCTGGGGGCTCGTTGTTTTAGAAGCAATGGCGTCAGGTGTTCCTGTTCTCACATCAGATATCCCGGTTTTTCGGGAATACCTTCGCCATGGGGAAAATGCTGTTATGGTCAATCCAATAGATGAATCATCCATTGCGACTGGTATAATGAGCACATTTGGAAGAATATTATAGTTTGCTATCAGCGGAACCTAAACCCGCTGTTTAAGAAAAGGAAAGAATTGAGTAATAGTTCAAGTCTACTTCCAGACAATTTTATCCCTGAATCTTATCGGACAGTAAGTGTACAACCCTATGATGGTAGAATGACAGCAGATGATATAAGGAGACATTTATCAGGTAAAGATGCCTACTGTAGAACAAAATTCATCATTTTAGAAAACAATGGGGATTGTTCAATTGCCATGATTAGCTGCGCAGATCATGAATCATTATTTAAACCTATTGAAGAAATCTCAATAGTGGCGTTACCAAGAACATGTGTTCTTGCGGAAGATCGCGCAGTAGATACAGCCAATAGTACAGCCTTGGCCATGAAGGCAAAGGATTTGGGCTTAGGCAAAAAATCGACCCTCATTGTACGTGGACAAGACGATCATGTAAATTTTATACACCATCCCAATCCAATTCGATTACTGTTGGTTGAAGTTGTACCTCCAAATCCCCCCAAATTATTGCGCATGGTTCAGCATGTACTGACCTACGCTGATTTGCCACCCATAGAAATTGACTTATTTCAAATTAACCTCGGAGATTTAGCTAGAAAAGCCGAAGGTGCGGAAACTTTCCTTGTCCCGTGCCGGTCATCTGGCCTTAACTTTGAAATTCCCACTTTTTTTCTTGATGAGCATCCTCCTCTACAGAAATGGGTATTGTTGGGATGTGAACGAAGTCGTCAAATCCATGAACATTTTTATGGGAATAGACCCACGTGCGTTGAAACGTGTCCGCGCCTACTTACAAATGACACAGGTGCCTTTCAAATAATTAAATGCTGTCTTCTTGAAGAAGACTTTGAAATGGAGGGGCGAAGGGTCATTGTTCCTTGGGGATCAAACCTGCGTCAGATTGAGCAAGCATTGAAAATGTTGTTGGCTGTAGATGGCTCACGAGTCTAGCAAGAAAGCCAACAAGATTACTTATTTGCCACCGGATATTGTACCCGAACGAATTCAGGAAAAACCGCGCTCTAATGGCATTACCATGATACTCGATCGCTGTCTGGGTCTTAGAACCACCAAAGATTTGATAGATATGGCTGGAGAATATATTGATCATATCAAACTCTCATTTGGCACAGCTGCTCTATTGAAAAAAGACTTTCTTCGAGACAAGATTGACTTGGTTGTGGAGAATGATATCGATATTTATCCAGGTGGGACCCTTATGGAAATTGCTATCCAAACCAGTAATGATGTTCAATACATAAAGTGGGTGAAAAACTGTGGTTTTACCGCTATTGAAATTTCTGATGGGATATACAAAGTGAATCGTCAGAAACGAGATGAAGCAATTAAGAGATCAGCGGACTGTGGGCTAAAAGTTATAACTGAAGTCGGGGGGAAAAATCCTGAAATTAGGATATCATTAAAGGAATTATGTGATAAAATTGGTTCCGATTTGGATAGTGGTGCAGACAAGGTTATCATCGAAGGTCGAGAATCAGGAAAAAATATTGGCATTTATGACAGTAAAGGGGGCATCAAAGAACACAAGATTAAAGCTATCGTAGAGCAAATTGGGACGCATTTAAATGATATTATATGGGAAGCACCACGGCAAGATCAGCAGATTTCGCTAATCATTCTTTTTGGATCAAATATAAATCTAGGAAATGTGTTCCCTAGGGATTTGCTTGGGTTAGAAGCATTGCGCAGAGGACTACGATATGACACCTTACATCATTTTGCACCACAACTGTAAAGAGCGCATAAGTATACACATAAATTAAATTGATGTGGGAAATCGCTTAGAAAAAGATCCAGCTCCTGAACTTGTTGATTTAGCTTTTTCCATGGAAGTAGAGGAAGGAGCTTTACTTTATCCTGGAATGAGTCTTGCTGATCTTGCTCACGCTGTGATGCTTATCGAAATCGAAATTATACCAAGAGAAGCTCGAGTAGAATTGTTAAATGCTCTTCTTGAAATGCACGATCTACCCGTGAAAAATATTGATTTTGATAATGCTATGGTAGATCTATATACGAATCGGGGTCATATGTTGCATCAGAGAGCTCCCGACACGGCGGGGTGGTTACAAGCCGGTCGACCCCGGAGAGAAGCTTCTACCTTAGCATATTTACTTATAACGCGTGCTGAGTTGCTTCAAGTCACGAAGGCCGTTTCAATGCTTATGGAAACAATGCTTGCTTTCATTGAAGAACATCAGTCTACTTTACTGCCAGATTATACCTATTTTCAAAGAGCACACCCAACCACTCTAGCTCATTACATGTTGACTTTTGTTCAGCCTATGACTCGAGATTTGGAAAGATTGAGATCTGCTTATAAACGAACAAACAAGAGTCCTGCGGGAGCAGGTAGCACCAATGGTTCCCGTTTGCCAATAAATAGAGAGCGTCTAGCCAAATTACTCGGGTTCAAAGGTTTGGTAGTTCATACACGAGATGCCATGTGGCAATTTGATGGTCCGATAGAATTGATGTCAACGGCCCTTGCCATCTTGTGTAATATTGATCGTTTAGCTGAAGATCTGCAAATCTGGGCTACATCTGAATTTAATTTTCTGGAATTATCAGATAGCCATTCCCGTTCCAGTGTAATTATGCCGCAGAAAAAAAACCCATACAGTCTGACATTTGTGCGCGGAGTGGCACGAGAGATGATTGGCCGCTTGGCTAGTACAGCTGCTTTACAAACCACTCCATCAGGACAAGTTGATAATCGAATTTTTACTTATGGTATGATACCGAGAGGCTTGATTCGAACCAAAAAGGCTCTAAAGTTGTTATCTTCAACTATCTCAGGGCTAAAGGTAAATAAGGAAGAAATGAACATAGCTGCTCTGGGGAGTCTAGGCGGAGCCACGGATCTTTCTGAGGAGATCATGACTAGATACGGCTTAGATCCAAAAACAGCTCACACTATTGTCAGCAACGCGGTAAAGGATGCAATTCAAACGGGGAAAAAACTGGGTGCTCAACAGATTAATAGTGCAGGGAAAGGTATTATAAATCTTTCTCTTGATATGACTGATCAACTTATTGAAAAAATCATGCATCCAAAAGCTATTGTAGCCACGAGAACTGGCCCAGGAGGAGCCTCTTCAAAATCAGTGAAGGAGATGATCGCTACTTATTGTGGTGTTGTAGTTGAAAATAATCAGTGGTGCTCATCAGAAGAAAACCGACTTAATAAAGTAGAGACCCAATTGCTTGAAAAGGTAAGATCGTTATGCCAGTGCATATAATTGATTCCAAGATATTCGGGAATGCTTGGGGAACAGATGAGATGCGTGCCATATTCGATGAGGTCCCTTGTATCAAGGCTTGGTTAAAAATTATCAGTTCTTTGGCAGAGGCACAGGCAGATGTGGGCCTAATCCCAACTGGAGTGTCTGAGGAAATCAAACGGGTTTGCGATCCGTCAACGTTGGATATGGAATCCATCCGAAAAGGATATGATCAGTCTGGCCATTCCATGCATGGTCTCATTCAAGAATTAAAGAAGCTCAGTAGGGGCAGTGCTGGAGAATGGATTTACTATGGAGCCACCGTACAGGATATAACTGATACTTGGATGTCCATGGTTCTCACCAAAGTTTGGAAGATAGTTTTCAGGGATTTACGAAAAATTGAATATGAATTGGTAAATCTGGCTCAAAAACATCGTGATACACCAATGCTAGGTCGTACCCATGGTCAGCCAGGGCTGCCAATAACATTTGGATTCAAGGTTGCAGTGTGGATGTGTGAAGTCAGACGTCACATTGAGCGGTTGAAGGATATTGATAAGAGAATGAACGAAGGTCAACTGGCAGGCGGAGTAGGTTCACTCTCCGCCTTTGGGGAAAAAGGAATGGATTTACAGTTGGTATTCTTCAAGAAGCTTGGCTTACGCCCGCCAGATATCGCGTGGATATCGGTACGCGACAATCAGGCTGAATTCATACAACTTCTGTCAATGATTTCTGCCACTCTTGATAAGATAGGGCATGAAGTATATACATTACAACGGCCTGAAATAGGCGAGGTAAGTGAATTATTTGTATCAGGCACAGTTGGTAGCATAACAATGCCACATAAGCGAAATCCAGAATTGTCAGAGCATCTGGGTACCCTAGCACGTATGATTCGCCATAATGCTAACTGCCTTAGCGAAAACTTAGTGCATGAACATGAACGCGATGGACGTGCTTGGAAAGCGGAGTGGGGCCTGATCGGACCGACCTGTGTTATGATGGGCGCTTTACTCTATTTCGGCCTTAAACTCTGTTCAACCATACAAGTGAACAGTAATAAAATGATGGCTAATTTAAACTCAACAAAAGGGCAAATTTTCTCGGAGGGAGTCATGCTTGCCCTTGCTCGGAAAATAGGGAAACAATCAGCTCATGATCTTGTGTATCAAGTCGCCATGACTGCTTATGAAGATAAGCGTTCACTTAAGTCGTGCATTGAGGAAAATGAACTAATAATGTCACACCTCTCTATTGAAGAAATTGAGTCTTTATTTGAACAAAAGAACCAGCTGGGGCTTTGCCCTGAATTCGTCGATCGAACAATAGAATTAAATCAAAATTCACGGGAGAATGACAAACTGTACTTAGAAAGATCTTACCCAAGATGAGGCAGGATTTGATTAGCGAACTGCCTCGAGTTGAACTTGCCAAGTTACCCACTCCATTGGAGCCAGTAAAACGTTTGGGTAAAGCTCTGGGTGGTCTTGAGCTTTGGTTCAAACGAGATGATCTGACAGGTTTTGGATTAGGCGGGAATAAAGTACGATCTCTCGAATACCTCGCTGCAGATGCAATAAGACAAGGATCTGATACGTTGGTTACAGGCGGCAGTACGGAATCTAACCATGTAAGAACGACTATGGCTGTAGCAGCTCACTTGGGACTAAGTGGAGTTGCCGTTTTGCCAGGTGAACAGCCTGCTGAAACTCAGGGTAATCTGCTCTTGAACAAATTACTTAAAGCCAAACTCGTTTTTTCAGGTGATCCTGATCGTAAGCATATTGATAAACATATTGTTTGTGAAGTTGAACGCTTACGCACCTTAGATAAGAATCCTTATATGATTAAAAGGGGTGGAGTCTCAGCTCTTGGGTGTATTGGTTATGTTGCAGCAGCAATGGAACTTTGCTCTCAGTTAAAAAAATTAAGCGTAGAGCCAGACTTCTTATTATGTGCTACCGGTTGCGGTGTTACGCAAGCAGGGTTGCTATTAGGATTCAGATTGATGAAATATGATTGCAAACTATACGGTGTCACTGTCAGTCGCAGACGTAATGAGTGTATAGCTCAGATTGAGAAGTTAATCAAAGAAACAACACAAATATTGGAATTGGACTTAATAATTCCATCCGATGATATTATAGTATTTGACGACTACATCGGTGAAGGTTACAATAAGCCTACTTCAGAGTGCATTCAATGCATTCATCTTGTCGCTCAAACAGAAGGTATTTTTCTAGATCCCATCTATACGGGTAAAGCAATGGCCGGCTTAATTGACTTAATAAGAAAAGGAGTTGTCGGCTTAGATAAGGTAGCTATATTCCTTCATACTGGTGGCGTTCCAAGTGTTTTTTCTTATGCATCAACAATCAATGATAACAACAACTCCAAAGTTGAGATCGCCGTAACTAATTAAGACAAATTGAAAATACTGAATAATTTTTTCCAAGGAAAGTCTGATGCCTATATATGAGTATCTATGTGCGCCCTGTAACAAAAGGGTAAGTCTGTTTTTTCGAAGTTATGTTGAAATCAATACTAAGCCTGCGCTATGTCCTGAATGTGGTGATAGTAACTTGAAGCGTCTGATTTCTATAGCAGGAATCCCAGCTCGGGGAAATAATGTTTCTGATTCAAGAAAGATCCCTCAAGATTTAGGCTCCAATGAGCCACAGGCATTAGCAAATACCATGCGTTCAATGATGAATAAATCTGGACAGGATTACGGTAACCAATATAATGAGGTGGTCCATCGATTAGAAAAAGGAGAAGACCCCAATTCCATTGAATCTTCCTTGCGCAAACGTTCAGGAGAAGATGGGTCGGTGCATTGAATCAAGTTAACCCTATCTTTTCACGGTATAGGGATAACTACCTAGATTAGGATTCTCGTTTATGGGTGCTCAGCTATTCAAGGCATATTCCATAGGCAAGCCCTTGTTAGAAAGCCTCGCAATAGAACCATTTTCAGGATATATAGCCGGCGTTTACAGACATTCATGTAATATAATTGCACATGATGGGCGGGTGATTAGTTTAGTAATGCCATCTATTGGTAACGCTCCTTTTTCCATTATTGTTAATAAAGAATTTCCATTCGCATCTATCACTCCCAAAATGCGTGTGTACACGGATCTGCACGGTTTAGAAATAAACAATATGCCGTTTCTTGATCTAACTCCTGCTGAATGTTGGGAACCTAAATTGATTCAATTCTCTGAGTCATTTCATTTGAAACAAACTATCGCCACTCTGTTAAATGAACATACCGTTTGGCATAATAGGCATAACAACAGCAGTATTGTGAAGAAGCGGCTGAGCACTGGGGCAGTGATGTTACATTATGCATTGAGTAATGAACTTTCCGTTAGAAGGGCTAGTGCAACTTTGGCTGGGTTAGGATTTGGGCTTACTCCCTCAGGAGACGACTACATTCTCGGGGTTATGGTATCTTAGTGCTGGATCTAAAGGCAACTTTGCAGAATCCTGGCACCAACTGGTAGAAGGTATTCTTTCACAAAATACAATAATTGCGCAGGATGCCATAAACAGATTTGCACAAATCGGTGCCTATTCAGGACGGGATTCTCTAGCTGGCTTCGCCACCCATCTTCTTGGATCAAAATTCAGTACAACAATAAGCGCAAATCAAAATACCTATAATGGGTGGAAGAACTTGTAAACTTTAGTTTGTACTATTGGTCAGTGACTGATATAAAAGTACTTTGAGGCCAAATTCTTATAAAACTTTATTGATTATTGGTTACAACAGTACCGGTGCCACCTTTTAGTGCATTTTCAAAATTTTCTATTGATGTAATTAGAACAGATTCTCCCCCATTATCTATAAACTGTAGCGCTGCGTCAATTTTCGGTTTCATAGTACCATTAGCAAAGTGACCTTCTTCGATATACTGCCTAGCTTCATGCGGGGCCATTGTAAAGATGGGTTTCTGATCACTCTGCCCAAAGTTTATATAAACATTATCTACGCTAGTTATAATGAACAAATGGTGAGCACCAACAGCTTTAGCAAGAATAGTAGATGAAAGATCTTTATCTATTACAGCATCAAATCCCTCCAAATCTCCATTGTCTGTGATATAAACTGGAATCCCACCTCCACCAGCAGCTATTACAACCTTACCAGCATCTACCAGTTTACAAATAGTGTTTGATTCTATTATTGAAATTGGCTTCGGGGAAGGTACTATTCTTCGCCACTTGCCATCAGCGGTTTTTCGAATGACCCAACCATATTTTCTTGCCAACTCTTCTGCATGCTTTTTGTTGTATCTCCGTCCTATAAATTTTGACGGCGCTGAAATCTCAGGATCATTCTTATCCACTAAAACTTGTGTAATTATTGTTACCACTTCTTTATGAATACCTTTGTGTTTCAACAGATTGTGTAGTGATTGTTGTATCATATAACCCATACCACCTTCTATGTCTGCCACACAATACCCTAACGGAAGTAGAGGAGCTTTATCTTCCGTTAACTCGGTTCTTAAAAGTGCATTCCCTACTTGAGGTCCATTACCATGTGTAATGACAATTTCATAATCGTGGTCAATTAAGCGTTTTATTGGCAACAGACTGTCCCGTGTGTTACTGAACTGATTAGCTATTGTATCGATTGCTCCCTTAGGAGATATAGCGTTTCCACCCAATGCAACGACAACTCTTGAACCTTTTTTCATAATCTTTAAAGGACTAATTTAATAATACTAGGGCAGAGAAACATTTTATGTCAAGTGATTCCTTAAGCATTTGCCCCATACCACTTATATTTGGACATAAAATTTACCTTTTCATCAAAAGGTCAACAACCGAAAAGCTAGACGAATTATGAATATCCTGATCCTTCACAGACCGAATGAATTGGTTTAAAGAACAGATACTTTTGAACCCAGAAACTCCAAAACTAAGAAAGATTTTTTTGGCAGTAATGGCTATTTGTGCAGTGTTTATGATTGCCATTGGGGAGTATTTGGCGGCTTTTGTTTTTGCCTGTATATCGATGAGTGTTTTTTATTCGTTCGATAGAACTGACAAATGAAAAAGCTAGTATGATATAAGAATGCATTTCAATGTTCAATCAGTTTAAAAAATTTACTGTAGAGATTGAGGGATTATTAATCAATTATGTCATAGGAGGAAGCGGACCTGCAATTCTATTACTACATGGTTATCCTCAAACTCATGTGATGTGGCATAAAGTTGCTGACCAATTGGCAGAGCATTATACAGTTGTAGCAAGTGACCTAAGAGGCTATGGGGATAGTGATAAGCCACCCACCAACGAAACTCATACACCCTATTCAAAAAGGGCAAGCGGAAATGACCAGGTGAAGTTGATGCAATTATTAGGATTTAATAAATTTCAATTAGTTGGTCATGACCGGGGCGGTCGTGTAGGGCACAGGATGGCTTTGGACCATCCTGATGTGATTGAAAAATTGGTAATTATGGACATTGCCCCCACTTATACTATGTACACTACGACCGATATGGAATTTGCAACGGCCTATTATCATTGGTTTTTCCTTATTCAACCTTATGATATACCAGAAAAAATGATTGGTCAAAATCCTCTGTATTTCTTAGAAAAAAAATTGGGGCAATGGGGAAGAGATGGTAGTGCTTTTACCAAAGAAGCATTTAACGAATACCTTAGATGCCTGACACCCGAAACCATACATGCCAGTTGCGAAGATTACAGAGCATCCGCTACCATTGATATTGAGCATGACCAAGTTGACTTAGACAATGGAAACAAAATAAAATGTCCTGTTCTTTGTCTTTGGGGTAAGAAGGGTTTTGTGGGAAGAAAATATGATGTGATTGGAGAATGGTCTAACTGGGCAGATTCTATTCAGGGGTATGGAATAAATTCTGGGCATTATTTGCCGGAAGAGACGCCTGAAGAAACATTAAATGCCTTGTTGAACTTTTTAACCAAATAGAGTAAATGAAATCTTACCAAATAGCTATCATAGCAGGAGACGGAATCGGAAAAGAAGTTATTCCAGAATCAATAAAAGTGTTGGAAGCTATAGCTGCCCAATGTGGTTTTTCCTTCAAGTTTAAGAATTATGACTACGGTTGTGAGTATTACATAAAACATGGCAAAATGATGCCCGATGATGGTTTAGACCGATTAAGAGATAGTGACAGTATATTTTTAGGAGCCGTAGGTTACCCAGGAGTTCCCGACCATGTTTCCTTATGGGGATTATTGATTCCAATTAGAAGAACTTTTCAGCAATATGTAAATCTTCGCCCAGTACGCCTTTTAGAGGGCATTTCATCCCCATTGAAAAATCCAGGCAAAGTGGACTTTTGCATCGTAAGAGAAAATAATGAGGGAGAATATTCATCCGCTGGTGGCAAAAAATACGAAGGCACGGAAAATGAAGTGGTCATTCAAGAAAGTATTTTTACCAAAAAGGGTGTTGATAGAGTAATGAAGTTTGCTTTTGAATTGGCGAATAAGAGAAGAAAGAAAATTACAAGTGCCACAAAGTCCAATGGGATTGTCCATACAATGCCATTTTGGGACCAAAGATTTCAAGAAATTGGAAAGGCTTATCCTCGGATTGAAATGAACCAATTTCATATTGACATCCTAACAGCTCATTTTGTTCAGCATCCTGACTGGTTTGATGTTGTGGTTGCCAGCAATCTATTTGGGGATATTTTATCTGATTTAGGACCTGCTGTGATCGGAGGAATGGGCATAGCCGCAGGTGCTAATATCAACCCAGAATGTGACTATCCAAGTATGTTTGAACCTGTACATGGAAGTGCTCCTGACATAGCAGGACTGAATATTGTTAACCCAATTGCCTGTTTCTGGACTGCCAAAATGATGCTTGACCATTTGGGTCTGCATGAAGGTGCAAACTTGTTGATGGAGGCTATTGAAAATAACATAAAAGAGGGGAATGTACTTACCAGAGATTTAGGAGGAACAGCATCTACTCAGGAGGCGACTATAGCTATTATCGATAAGATATTGAAAAAGTAATTACTTCAAATGAAAGAAGCACCCACATCGTAATATAATTTTTTGAGAAAATGCTAATGAAAAGAAAACTCTCGCGAATACGGTCTTGCTTGATGATTGGAAGCATGGAGTGAGAAGATTAGATTCTTCTCCGCCAGCCGGCGGATCAGAATGACTGATTGAGGAGAAAGTAAAGCATGAAATTTCTGAAAGAACTGACCGGTTTTGAAAAACTGATATTCTTCCTCTCGCTCTATGTCATCGTCCAGGTATATGTCGAAACGGTATTCACCTTCTCGGAGAGAACGTTGAATATTCTCCTGTTCATTGACACTCTCATCTGCTTTGTTTTTCTTGGAGATTTCACTTACGGCCTTGTAAAGACCGACGACAAATGGAAGTTTCTGAAGACCCGCTGGATTGATGCGGTCGCATCCATTCCCACCATCGGATTCCTCCGCTACGGCAGGATATTCAGGATCATCAGGATTCTTCGGCTCGTCCGCTCACTGAGGCAGTTACATTTTGTTTTCAAGAAGCACGACTCTCTCTCTTCCTTTCAGAATATCGCATTCCTGACGATAGTAATCTTACTCCTCACATCGATCAGTTTCTACCAATTCGAGAAGATGGAGAACGAGTACATCAACAATATGGGAGACAGCGTTTGGTGGAGTCTAATCACCATCACCACCTTAGGTTTTGTGAGCGACGTTGAGCCCGTATCGATGGAAGGGAAGGTTATCTCAGTTGCGCTTATCTTTTCAGGTCTGCTGCTGTTTGGAACATTTATTTCAATGGTCACCGACTACTTCATCCTCGATGATGAGATCGAGGAACGGCTTCACAGGATTGAAACACACTATACTGTTATAGAATATAAGCTAGACGATATCGCCCAGAAGATCGAGAACCTCTCGTCTGAGGAGTGACGCGGATGGGAATCATCCGTTCTCATCACCTTGTGGTTATACCACTTTGTAGATCGGTGTCGGTTTAGCTTTTCCCTTGAGAGTAATCGGTTCCGACTCAAGGTAATCGAAGTCACCTTGGGCGTGTTCCTTAACGGACTCGGAGATGAGTATTTCTCCAGCCTTCGCCACCGAACAGAGACGCGACCCCAGATTCACAGCGTCCCCGATGACGGTATAGTCCATTTGGTCTTTTGATCCGATATTTCCGGAGATGACCTTTCCGCGATTTATCCCGATATCTATCTTGATCGGTTGATCGGCTCTGGCGATCCGTTTCTCGTTTAACCTGTTTAGAGATTCGGTCATGGCGAGGGCAGTCTTAATCGCGTTCGTCGAGTCAGCCTCGGACGAAATAGGCGCCCCGTAGATCACCATCAGCTCATCGCCGACAATTTTGTCCAGCGTCCCCTTGTACTCGAACACAATATCGATCATTTCACTGAAGTACTCGTTCAGCGTAGAGACCACCTGTTCCGGCGTCATGTTCTCGCTCATGGACGTAAAGCCCCGTATATCGGTGAAAAGTATGGTGACTTCACGTTCCTCGCCTCCCAGATTGAGCGCCTGATCATCATCAAGCAGCTGATCCACCACCTGTTTGGACACGTATCTCTTGAACGTGTTCTTTATCTTATTCTCAATGGAGATATCTTCGATGGCGATTACCATGCCGAGATGCTCATTCTGATCGTCCGTAAGGGGGGCGGCGGAAATGTTAACCATAGTCTCATCCGAAACAGTGGTGAAAGGCAGATGCATCTCTGACGCTATCTTCTTCTCAGTCTCGGCAGATTCTATAACGTCACACAGCGCGGGATCATTTTCGAAGAGATACTGGTAGTGGTTGCCCACGATCTCCTCCGATGGCATCTGCAGAATTCTCAGAGCAGCATCGTTGATGGAGTCTATCTCGCCTAACAGGTTGATAGTGATGACGGCAGTGGCGATACTTCCCATAACACTTTCGCTGAACCGCTTTGCATCAGTGATGTTTTTGAACAGCCGGGCATTGTCCATGGCCACACCGGCCTGGGCCGCCAGAGACATTAACATCTCCATATCCTCTGGAGCGAAGATCCCGATTCCGCTGCGAGTTTCCTTGTCGCAGAGTACGAGGCATCCCAGTACGCCGTCTTTCCCCGTCAGGGGCGCCAGAAGAACTTCATCGTGCATAATCTTCGATTGAAGTTCAGTTCCATCTCCTTCGGGGAGCATTCGCGGGTTTTCAGTCTCCCATAATTCAGCAAGAACGCCCTTTGCGGTGGAAAGCATGGTCTTGTTCAAGTGGTCTTCGTCTGCGTTAAAACTCGCTTTAAGTTCGAGAATTGGGCTGTTCTCTTGAGCCATCAAAACGTAGAGCGTCCATATCGAGGACGGAACTGATGGCCACACTAATGTCGAACAGCGTCTGGAGCTCGAGCAGTTTGAGTCGAAGGTCAGACCGTTTTGACTGAATGTCATCAATGAGGTCTTGGTTGTGGAGAGCGTCCGTGAGATGGTTGCAAATGATCTCCAGAATCTTCATCTCTGTTCCGGAGAAATCTTCCTTTGTAAATTTTTTCCCGAGGGCCAGCAACCCTATGAATGAGCGCTTGTGGTACAGGGGCACGTACAGGTCACTGGCGAGTTCGTCGAAATAGTTCTTGGTCTTCTCCGGAAGCCCTCCCACACAAGCGTTAAACTGTTCCCCGCGCAGTGAAGAGTGCTTGAACTGCCTCAGCTCCCTGCTCACTGCACGAGACCACGGCAATTCGGATCTCAATTTCCGGTTCCCCTGTACGGCCATGAGTCTCAGGCCGGTGGGTGTATTAATGAAAATGGCGCCTCTCGACGCCATCATTGTGCCGAGGATAATTCTGAGAATCCCTCGGCTGATCCCTGAAGACTTGTCCTCATCAATGAGAACAGCCCCCAGTTCATCAAGGGCGCTCAGGTAGAATTCAACTTGATCCTTGTAATCGGATTCAGAAATCAAGGGGAAGAATCAGCCGGAAAACGCTTCCAGGCCGTCTTCTTCGGAGGGGAACACAGAAGAGTATTTCGTCAGTCCCATAATTTTGAATGTCTTTTCGACAATGGGGACAAGATTATAATAGCCGAGCTGGCCGTCGACAGTTTGAAGTTTCTCAATGATTTCAATGAGGATCGACACACCAATACTGTTTACAACCTTGGTGTTTTCAAGATTGAGGAGGAATTTGGTTTTGTCCTCTTCCAGTTTCTCGTCGCACACCTCGGCAATTTTCTCTCCGGCAATATTGTTCAGGTAGCCGTCAGTGTCCATGATGACTACCCCGTTAACTTCCCGTGTTTGCAAACCGAATTCGGCCATTACTGAACTCTCCTAAGCTTTCAAGATTTGGTTTTGGTCATGGTGACGGTTGTACCCGCTTCTGAAGATTCCCACTCCACGGAATCCATCAGCTCCTTGATAATCTGAAGGCCCCAGCCACGCTTTCTCTGGCCTTTCAGCTTCTGATCTATATCAGGGATTTCAACTTCCTCACTCTCAAACCCGACACCTTTA
>LUMJ01000864.1_pt1 | contig 29839 bp, 39 predicted proteins | sample 729631 | NCBI WGS metagenome assembly LUMJ01 (sample SAMN03860266, study PRJNA289734) | marine metagenome | biome: seawater column; feature: ocean; material: water; isolation source: Red Sea water column Station 22 - depth 500m | place: Saudi Arabia: Red Sea | collected 2011-10-15 | depth 500 m
TTTTTTGTCCTTGCCCTCAGCATCTTGCTGATTGTCACCATAAGATTCAAAACCCATTGTGGATCCTTTCGTGCCTTGTTGACAAGGCTGACTACTTTTTCTTCAAATGTTTCTCCATCTATGAGATCAGACAACGTGTCCATCATGTAGCCTTTCAAAATTCTTGTATAGCGTTCCTTTGTGTATTCAGACTTGAAAGACGAGAGATAATTTTCCAACGGATTTGAAATTGTGTTTTCCAAGTCATCGCTTGTAATTTTCTTAAGCCCCATAACATCTTAGGCGTGACGGAACCATAAAAAGCATGTAACTAGATGTGGATCCGAAGGGATTCGAACCCTTGACCCCCGCAGTGTGAGTGCGATATCCAAACCAGGCTAGACGACGGATCCAAATTTTATTCATAAATACATTATTTAGCCGTTCAAAAAAGTAGTGAAAAGGTATAGAAACTCTTTAGATTTACAAATTGCATGGCAAACAAATGCGAGCATTATACCCAGGCAAATGACAAAGTCTCTCCAAATACAAAGGAATGTGAAGAATGTGAAAAGGAAAAGACGCCTTGGGTTGCATTACGAATGTGTCTAACATGTGGACATGTTGGTTGCTGTGACTCCTCAGTTGGGCTACATGCAACGAAGCATTTCAAAGAGACTGGGCATCCTGTTATGGTTGCAATTCCAGATAAGTCATGGACATGGTGTTATATTCATAAAGACTACTGTTGATGTATTATGATGCGGTACAAATTGGGAAAATGGAATCTTGACGAACTTGTCAAAAACCCAACCAGATTAACAATTGATAAAAAGCTGACGGCGATAGAAAAAAAGACAAAAAAGTTTACAAGCGTAAAAAAAAACTTGAGTCCAAATATCTCATCTGCCAAATTTCTAAACTTATTGCATGATATCGAACAAATTTCAGAAAAATCAGGCATTATAGGTGGATATTCATCATTACGCTATTCTGAAAACACACAATCTGATGAGGCTACATCATTACTAACACGAATATCAAAGTTTAGTTCTGAGATAGAAAATAGATTACTATTTTTTGATTTATGGTGGAAAAAGAAGATTGATGAAAAAAACGCGAATCGATTGCTCAAATCAGCAGGGCAATTTTCTGAATATCTAAGATTCAAGAGACTTTTGGCAAAATACTCACTGAGTGAGCCGGAAGAAAAAATAATCAATACACTAGATGTAACTGGTGCCTCAGCACTTGTTAAGCTATACGATAAGATAACCAATGCCTTCGTTTATGTTGTTACTGTTAACGGCAAAAAAAAGAAAATGAACAGAGAAGAGCTAACAACACTTGTTAGAAGTAATAAAGCAAAAACTAGAGAATCTGCATACAAATCATTATTTTCAAAATACAGTGAAAACAAGGGAGTAACAGGAGAAATTTACCAAAATATTGTTCAAAACTGGAGTGATGAAGGAATTGGAATGAGAGGCTTTTCTTCTCCAATAATGATAAGAAATATTTCTAATAACATTGATAATGAAACAATCAAAACTCTGCTTGATGTTTGTAAAAAAAATACTAAAGTATTTCAAAATTATTTTCTGCAGAAAGCAAAATTGCTCGGAATGAAAAAATTACGTAGATATGATCTATACGCACCAAGAAAATCAAAAATCAAGGAAAAAACCTATTCCTATGACAAATCAATCAAATTAGTCTTAGATTCACTTGCAAAATTCAGTCCTGTTCTGTCAGGATATGCAAATAAAGTGTTCAGACAGAACCATGTGGATTCATCCTTAAGACCTGGAAAAACATCTGGAGCATTCTGTAGCACACCATCCACAAAAATTTCTCCGTACGTATTAGTAAATTTTACTGGAAAGTCTCGTGATGTTTTTACACTTGCCCATGAAATTGGTCATGCCATACATAGCATATCAGCATCAAAGAAATCGATATTGGTTTCGGAGGCCCCCTTACCATTAGCAGAAACAGCTTCTACATTTTCTGAATTGTTGTTATATGACAATCTATCTACGATGGTTAACGCTGATGAAAAAAGAATAATTCTATCAGAAAAAATAGATGATTTTTATGCAACTATAGGGCGACAGTCTTTTTTCACTTTGTTTGAAATTGCTGCACATGAACAAATTACCAACAGTACAACTGTAGACGAGATTTCAAAAACTTATCTGAGTAATCTGAATGAACAATTCGGAAATTCAGTAAAAATCTCTGAAGATTTTGGAATAGAATGGAGTTGCATTCCACACTTTCATCATGCACCGTTTTATTGCTATGCGTATGCATTTGGAAATTTACTATCACTGTCTTTGTTTCAGAGGTTTAAAAAAGAGGGCAAAAGCTTCGTGCCAGCATATATTGAAATTCTAGCTGCCGGTGGTGCAAAAAAACCCGAAAATTTGCTAAATGAATTTGGAATAAACATTGCCAAATCCAGATTTTGGCAAGATGGCTTTGACTATATTCAAGACCAAGTTAGGGAATTATCTAGATTATAGTAATTTCTACAAAAAATAATAATTATTTAGAATGTGGGGCTGGCAGTCGGAGCCATCCGACTGCCAGCTTGTTCCCCAACGGTTTGAATCGATGTCAAAGCAATTAATTATCTTCATTTGCAGTTTTGGATGTTTCATCAATAGATGTTTCTGTTGATAAAACTGAGCAGGAGAAGCCTAGCATTGGAATTAATTATATCCCATTCAAAGAGGTTGCAACAGTCATAATAGACCAAAAGAATAACAAAGTAAAGATATCATATAGTCTGATGAGCAAGGATAAGGAGGATTTTCAAATTCCAGATAAATTGGAAACAAAAATTTTGAACACAGAAAAAATATCAACAATTATTTATACAAATACAGAAAACTGCGCTCCAGGTATAATCAATGATACATGTATTTTGATCAATATTCCAACCAAGAAAATAGAAGATGTTAATTTTAAAGAAAAGCAGAAAATAACGCGTGAAACTGCTGATTTGATTATTGATGATCTTAATCAAGTTTTAGGTATAAATGCAGAATTTCATTCCGTTGTTATACAAACTAAAACTGATTTAACATCCGTAGAAGGAGCAGTTTTATCTGCAGTTTACACAGTAAAACCAACGTTACCAACCAAATTGCTGTTTAACATTCTCATACTAGAAAATATCACAGAAGAGATTAGATTTGCTGGTGGATTTTTCAATCACGCAAAAAAGTTGACAGAAAATGAAAATTCTATATTTACATTTTCTATGTCTGCTGAACAAAAAAGGATGCTATATGCTGCTCATATTTCAGTTATAACCCATGGAAAAATAGGCCTTAACAACCTCAGCCCTCTAGCTATATTAACTGAAGATGAACTGAATCGTTCTAAACTTTTTGCGGAAGGATTCTATCCCTTGAATTCAATTATTAATGTAATAATTTTTTCTGAGGAAGAACAACGTGTGAGTGGAACAAATTCTGCAGTCATTAGCTCAATATCCAATACTGATGAATTACAAAAGAATGGATGGTATTTTATTTCAAGCAAACCAAGTTCAGATGATGAAATTAACAAACTTGATATGAGATACCTTTTTGGTAAATCGAATTCAGTAGATAGGGAGGAATTATTGTTATCAATTGATCCTATTGTACAAGATGTAACACTAAATGATGTATCTCAAAATGATGTATCTGAAAATGGTGGTGGTTGTCTTATTGCCACTGCAACATTTGGTTCTGAAATGACTCCACAAGTACAATTCCTTAGAGAGATTCGTGACAACACTGTACTACAAACAGAATCTGGCTCTGCATTCATGACTGGATTCAACCAATTCTACTATTCGTTTTCACCAGCAATAGCTGACTACGAAAGAGAGAACCCAATGTTCAAGGAGGTAGTGAAATTAACATTAGCTCCACTTCTTACATCGCTTACATTATTACAGTATGTTGATATTGATTCAGAATCTGAAATGCTGGGATATGGAATTGGCGTCATTCTATTGAACATTGGAATGTATTTTATTGCACCAGCTATATTGGTAATGAAGATTAGAAAGTTAATCTAGACAAACCACTTTAAAGAATTAAAACTGCTGCAGCAAAAACAGTTGTCCATTTTCCATTTTTATCTCCTCTTGCAGTTTGAGTAATGTTTTTTGTTTTGTATATTTGCCCAGAGATTGTCCATTGCTGACGTTTTTCGTCCCAGCTCTTATCAATATCAAATGGAATTCCTAAAGAAGATGCTAACATTTGTGCAGCTATATCTTCAGCATAGTCACCAGTTTTTCTTTCATCTTGCCCAAAGGATTCGTATTCCGAAAGATAACCATACTTACTGGTATCTTTTGGTTGAGCGATGCCAACAGACGCAGAAACTAATCTATGTGGTTCGTTCGTTTGGTTCCTAGAATAAATTGTGAATAGAACTTGCCCAGGTTTAATCAATTTTAGACCATCTTTTCTAGATATGAATTTCGCCTGTGGAGGAAATATACTGGATATTAATACAATATTGGTTCCAGCAATACCAGCGTTTCTTAATGCAAATTCAAAACTTGTTAATTTATCATCAGCAACGCCAACACCCTTTGTAAGAAATAATTTCTTAGCAACTAAATCTAGCATTTCAGATTTTTTTCAACTTTTCCTTCTTATTAAGAATTTCATTTTAAAAAAATAAATCCTATATGGTTAATTTGATAAGCAGCTTTACTTCTTTTTTCGTCTACTATCGCGTACTTTTGGCGCTTGAAGTAATAAGATACCACCCATAACCCCGCCGAGAATCAAATTAACAACTCCTAGTAATGTTAGATACATATGATGAGCAAGTAAGCCTAATGTAATCCCAATTCCAGCACCCACAAAAAACATGACAATTAACACTTTGAGCTTTGTTGGAGGAATGTATTTGAATTTCATCGAGTTTTTGAGGTTTATTGATTATTAAAATGATGTTATGATATACTGCTGATTTTACGAACATTTTATACTATCCAATAATCATGCATACGTCATGCCAATGTAGCTCAGCCTGGCTAGAGCATTCGCCTTGTAAGCGAAAGGTCGCGAGTTCAACTCTCGCCATTGGCTCATCTAATTTTACAAATCAATTTGTCTAAACCATGACAAGCGTTTATTAGACGTACAAAAAAAGTGTGAATATAAGTAATAATGACGAATTAGGCAACAGCGTTCTTCGTCATGATTTAGATGAAGAAAATGACAAAATTTACAGAACTAGGACTAGACAAATCACTTTTAGATGTTGCGATTCCTGTTTTATTAGAGAATAATGATGTGATTGGCCAGGCTCATACAGGTACTGGAAAAACTGCTGCATATGGACTTCCAATGTTACAACTAACAATTCCTAAACAAGGAATACAGGGAGTTATAATGGCTCCAACCAGAGAACTTGCAATCCAAATTACAGGCGAGATCAATAAATTTTCAAGAAACACTGGAATTAAGACCGCTACAATTTATGGAGGACAAAGTATGGGAGTACAATTTGATGCATTAAGAAAAAAACCTGAAATTATAGTAGCTACGCCGGGAAGATTAATTGACCATTTGAAAAGAGGAACAATAAAACTAAACGATGTAAAACATGTGGTGCTGGATGAAGCTGATGTAATGCTTGATATGGGCTTTATTGATGATATTCAGTTTATTTTGGATCTAACTCCGGATGAAAGAAATACGTCACTATGGTCTGCTACAATGCCACCTGAAATAATGCGATTAGCGGAAACCAACATGAATATGCCGAAGAGAATTCTTGTCGATTCTGATGATCTCAGTGGTGCAGGAATTCAACAATCATTTTTGGTAATAAGGGATAAAGAGAAACCAAAGTTTTTACTTGATTTTATACATGGTAACATTGGCCAATGTATTGTGTTTTGTTCAACAAAAATTAGAACCCGTACTGTGGCAAGAATGCTTTCCAAATCTGGCGAAAGATGTGTAACTATTGAGGGTGACATGTCTCAGCATAAACGTGAAGATTCTATGACAAGATTCAGAAAATCAAAGTCTGATATATTAGTAGCAACTGATGTTGCAGCTAGAGGAATTGATATTCCACAAGTAGCTCTTGTAATCAATTATGATGTACCAAATCAAGATATGGTGTATTTTCATAGAATTGGTCGTACTGCAAGAGCAGGTGCAAAAGGAAGAGCAATAACATTAGTTTCGTATTCTTCAGTAGGAGAATGGAATGAAATTAAGAAACAGACAAGCGTTAAGATGACAGATCTAAATGAAAAGCTTGGCATAAAAATTAAGATACCTGATCCATTGAAAAGGCAGGGAGGAACACGGCAACATTTTCGTCAATCAAATCGAACAACAAAGCCATTTTATAAGAAACGGGTGATAGCTAGGGACCAATATGACAGAAGAAAAAAGAACCCAGTATATGTCAAAAGAAGTAACTTCAGTCAAAAAAAACGTTGGTAACACATGAAAGACTCGAGAAATACTTTAAAGATAAGTACAGTAAATTGAAAAGGAGTAAAAATGCATAAAGGATTTGTTTTACTTAATTGTGATCTTGGAGCTGAAGAATATGTTGTTGAGGAATTAAATAATATTACTGAAGTTACAAATGCATATATTACTTTTGGTGCTTATGATGTAGTAGCAATAGTTCAAGCTGATAGTCAAGAAGTTTTTGAGGAGACTGTTTCGATAAAAATAAGAAAATTATCTCGTGTTCTTAGTACAATGACGCTGAATGTAATCAATCCCTAATGAATATATGTTATAAATAAAAATCCATTCTAGATGGAAAAAATAGAATATGTTGGCACTGTATACTTACTTGATCACAAATACCCAGAACCATTGATTAATCATAGCATGAAAAAATTACAACAATTTGGGATTAAAAAAGATGATATTGAAATTACAGATTCGCCAGAAAATCCTAAGGTTGGAAGTATTGTGGTTGAAGTCTTTCCGTATCACATGGAGATTGCACGTGTTAGGACTATCAGAAACGCTTCATTTATCAGTGGTAGCATAACAACAGTAGAACTAAAAACAGACACTGAGGGAAATTATATTGATTAATCTTGTTGGACCAAGATAAGAAGCACAATCGTAAGGTAGGTAAAAATTTCAAAAAGAGAAGAAATAGAAACTATGTAACATATGCTGCAATTTTAATTGGCGTAGCTATAGTTGCTTTTACAATATTTTTGGTCTATTCAGGTGACCAAGCTAAAATTAAAGGTGAAGCTTTTGGTAAAGCATTAGAGTTTATTCAGGATGACTTGAAAAAGACAACACAGACGTTTCACACTAGTGTTTCTGTGTTCAAACAAGAAAATATGAGTAAAAAGGAGTTTTCTGAACGTGCAAAAATACATGAAGACACAATGACTAAGATTATTTTACGATATGATGGTTTGCAAATTCCAAAATCCTTTGTCTCAGCTGTAGAGCTCTTCAAATTATCATCAGAAGCTCAGTTAGCTAGCGATATACAAATGGTTGAATGTATGCTAAACAATAATAATTCTGCGTGCATTCGATCAGATTCTTTATGGCAGGAATCATTTGAATATGAAATGGCTGCTCTATCTAAGTTCAAGTTAGCACAGGGGCCACTAAACCCATAACTTCATTAATTATATCTAAGAACAATTAATATTGAAAATATTCAGTGTGCTTCTAATTTTATTGATATTTGCCATACCTGATGTTTGGGCTGAAATCTACATCGATAATGATCATCAGTATATTGGGGATGATGGGGTGGTCCATATTGTTGGAGAAATTATAAACGAGTCAAACAAACCGTTAAACCAAGTTAGTGTCTTTGCCACTCTTTATTCAGGTAATAATATAGTACATGAAACAAGTAGTGAGACTCTAACTAATATGATAATGCCTGGAATGAAAGGAGTGTTTGATATCGTAATATTTGAAAACATTGGTCAGACTGATCATTATGCCTTAGATTTGGATTACAAAGTAACACAGCCAAAAAGCCAAGTGATTGAAATTACATCGTCGGAGCTTACTCGTGGTCCACTTGATAATATTACTATCCAAGGAACTGTTGTAAACAATGGGGACGCAACAGCAAATATGGTAAAGGTTACTGCCACATTATACGATAGACATGGCAATGTTATTGCGGTCTCACAAGATAGAACAGAACCGGATTATCTAAGGGCAAGTGGTGAATCATTCTTTATAGTAACAATTCAGGACAAACTTCAAGCAGACAAAATTGTTGATTATTCAGTTGTTGCTGAATCCGAAGAATATACTACAGTACCAGAATTTCCTTTGGGCTCTGGCGCTCTTCTAATTGCCTCACTTTCAGCATATATTGTAATAACTAAAAACCCATCAATCACCACATCAAGTTTTACACGGATATTAAATCCAAAATGGATTATGGCACGTATACGTTAGTTTTTTTGAAAGTAAACAGATGACAATCTCAAAGGAAAACAAAGAATTCTTGGAAGGTCTAATTGAATATTACATAAGCGAAGCTGAGTCATATAGAGAAATGGCACAGGAATACAACATAAAAATTGATTCAGTCTCTGATACAACATTTGGGATAATAGTGGGCTGCATTTATTCGAGTTTTCTTCAAACATATTCTAACCAAAAACTTACTCCAGACGTACATGATGTCCAAGAATTCACGGAAATAATCATGATTAAATCCAATGCAATAATGGATGCCGTTAAAGGACAAAATAACTAGTCTGAGAACCAAGTCATATTCACAAATTGGTTAAAGATAAATTCCAAAAAAATATCTGAATATAATGCCAGAAATTGTTCCATTTAAGATTCAACAAATAGTTGATAATGGCAATGCAATACAATTATCGTTGATAGAAGATGTTCAAACAGAGCCATTGTCACAAAAACAGCTAATCATGGAAAATGTATCTAAAAAATTAGATTCTGAATTAGTTTGATTTTCAACTAAAACCATAATTGATTCTGGCAGGAATTTTTTCCTTAAGGATGAAACAAGTTCAGAATTCTTATCGTTAATTATGGTAATTTCAGTAGGCTTTTGGTAATACAGATACAACACATTAAGCAAGTATCCAAATGCAAATGGGTTTTCAGCTGCAGATATTGCTTGTGATTCAATAATTTTTTTGACAATTTCTAAAAATTGTTTATTTTGTGTTATATGATATAGTTTTAACAATACGTATGCAGCGACTGAATTTCCAGATGGCATAGAAAGATCATAATTATTCTTTGGTCGCATGATCAATTTTTCATGGTTATCAGACGTAAAAAAAAATCCGTTGGTGGAATCATCCCAAAAATGTGTTATTAGATAATTAGCCAGATTAGTTGCAAACAGCAGATACTTTGGTTGTGAGGTGTTTTCAAACATATCAATTGATGCGTTTGCCATATACGCATAGTCATCCAAATATCCGTTTAGTTTTGGCTCTGCGTTTTTGAACGTCCTGTGCAAAATATGATTTTTCTCAAAATTACTTTCAAAGAAGTCAATTGACTGTTTTGCCGCATCAAGATATTTCGAATTATCAGTTATTTTGTATCCTGACAGGAAGGCGGAAACCATCAAGCCATTCCATGAGGTTATAATCTTATCATCTTTTCCAGGCTGTTCCCTTTTGTTTCTAATCTTAAGTAATTTTTTAGAACATTTTAAAATTAAATTCTCTATTTCAGGTTCACTTTTTCCAAATTTAAAGCCTAAAGAAGACGCATTGATGTTATTTGCAAGAATTGTGTTCCCTTCAAAATTGCCACCATCTGTAACATCATAATAAATGCAGAAGATTTCAGAGTCACTGCCTAAAATTTTTTCAATCTCCTGTTTTTTCCATACGAATGTTTGGCCCTCCTCACCATTTGTGTCTGCATCTTGTGCAGAAAAAAATGTGCCATCACCTGATGTCATTTCACGAATGACATAGTCAAGGGTTTTTTTTACAACATTCTCAAAAAAAGGATCCTTGGTGATTTGGTAGGCCTCGGAATAAACTATTGGTAATAGTGCATTATCATACAGCATTTTTTCAAAATGTGGTACTAACCATCTTGCATCAGTAGAATAACGGTGAAAGCCACCACCAATCTGATCAAAAATTCCTCCCTTTGCCATTTTTTTTAAAGTTAGTAAAGCAAATTTTTGGAATTTGGATATTCCGGAAAGTTTTGAATATCTAAACATGAATGATAAATTAGATGCGTTTGGAAATTTTGGTGCCTGACCAAAACCGCCGTATGTTGTGTCAGCAATTTGTAAAAGATTAATCGCTGCCTCATCAAGTATTGATTTGTCAATTTCAGAATGTACTTGACGTTGTTGAAGCTTGCCGAGATTTTGCATAAAGTTATCAGCTGCCTTTTCAATATACTTTGGTTTTTCTTTCCAAGATTGTGCAAGTTGCCTGCAAAGACTTCCAAACCCAGGTTTACCATACGAATCAAGTGCAGGAAAGTATGTCCCAACATAAAATGGTCTTTGATCAGGAGTAAGAAATACACTTAACGGCCAACCTCCCTGCCCCGTAGTCATTTGGCAAGCCTTTTGATAAATATCATCAAGATCAGGACGCTCCTCTCTGTCTACCTTGATGTTGATAAAATTCTCATTCATGATTTTTGCAATTTCCTCATCCTCAAACGACTCGTGTGCCATAACATGACACCAGTGACATGAACTGTATCCTACGCTTAGAAAGATTGGTTTGTTTTCTTTTTTTGCTCTGCCAAGTGCACCCTCATTCCATGCGTTCCAATGAACCGGATTTTTTGCGTGTTGCAACAGATATGGGCTGGATTCGCTACCCAGTTTGTTTTCACTCATAAAACTTTGAAGCCAAATAAGCTATTTGTACTGTTCTTTCTATTTTTTAAGAACTATCAATGCCAATAGCTGATCTAACCTTTCTTCATCTGTAATTTCATTCTTAATCAAAGCATCCATAGTCCAAGTATCAACTAGTTGTTTGATTAGTATGATTTTTTCCCTTGCATTACTCATAATATTCTAGGATAACACTAATTGATTAAATTTTAGAAGATGATCTGACTATTTCCAGATAGCAGCGTCGTCACGCTTGTAAATTTCGACATTAATTTGGGTAAGTAGTTTTTTCTTTGATCTATTGGCTTTTCTATCATGACTGTAATCTTTCTTTTCTACCAGCTCTTGTAGCCGAATAAGCTGCTCAAGACTCAAATTTTTGAACTTGTTTTTTGAAATCTCGTTCAGAAGCTTTACTCTCTCCTTGTCCTCGTCAGTGAGTCTGTAATCCATAAAACTATTCATGTGTAAACTGTTAAAAATTTATGTGAATGCCACAGTCAAAGCATATGCCTGAAAAGATGCGTGCCATGGTTCTTTCTAAGCTTGGTCCAGTTGAATCAAACCCGTTAAAGCTTACTGAGATTGATAGGCATGAGATTGCAAATCCCAAAGAGGTTTTGGTAAAGATTGAAGCATGTGGTGTTTGCCACTCACAGCTACACTCGATAGAAGGAGATTGGGAAGATATTGGAATACCACCTACACTGCCTACAGTTCCTGGACATGAAGTTGTGGGAAAAATAGTGGAGGTTGGAAATAACGTTACAAAATTCAAGATAGGTGAAAGAGTAGGAATAACTCCATTGCTTGGTTCCTGCTTGGATTGTCAGTATTGTAATGAAGGAAAAGAGTATCTTTGTGAAAATATGGATGTCACTGGAGAATCGCTGAAAGGAGGTTACACTGAATACATCACTGTGTCAGAAGATTTTGCTACCAAGGTTCCCGATACTATAAGGTCTGAATATGCAGCACCGCTTTTCTGTGCAGGTATAACAGCCTACAAAGCAGTAAAGGCTGCAGAGCCTAAAAAAAATAAAAAAATTGCAGTCTTTGGCGTAGGCGGAGTAGGACACATGGCAATACAGTTTGCCAAGATTGAAGGATGTGAAGTCAGTGGGGTTTCAAGAAAAGAAAAACATCTTGAAGTGGCAAAAAAGCTTGGAGCTGATAATGTTTTTGTTTATTCGTCTGATCAAAAACAGTTTCTACAAAACGTTAATGAAAAATATGGTTTGTTTGATGCAGCAATTGTTTTTGCACCAATTGATGAGGTAACTGATACTGCAATCAAATCAATCAAAAAGGGAGGAACAGTGGTTATTGCCACGGTAGGTAAGATCCCTAATTTTTTGGCGTTTGAAGAAAAAACAATCAGGGGTACTTTGATAGGTTCACGAAAGGATATGGAAGATGTGATTAAAATTTCTGACGAACATAATCTGGAAGTGGTAACAGAATCTTTTCCGTTAGAGCAGGCAAACGAAGTTCTCGTCAAACTTAAAAACTCTGAAATAGATGCACGTGCAGTTCTTATTCCTTAAAATACCTGTATTTAATTTTACAATTGATGAACTGTACTAGATGCCATCATACAGATGAAGCTCATGTGACAACCGCGGAAAGTGACTCTATTTTAAAACGTGGAAAATGTATGATTCCATCTTGTACCTGCAAGCAATACTCTGATGCAATAGAAAAAATTGATGAGGAATTGTTGTAAAAAATAGTTTCATATATCAAGGCATTAACGTGATAATATGGAAAAACATACTGCGCATGATGATATTATAAAAGAACTTGATAACATGATAGCAAGAATAAACGGTCTTGAAGCTTCTTCCACTGATGAATATCAAGTGGCGATGGTAAGTGTTCTCAAGACATTAGCACAGGGAGAGATAAACCTGTTTAAGGAATTTGATCATCTAAAAAAGGCAATAGATCTGCTTACGTTAGAAATCTTCAAATTAAAAAGTTGAATCTCACAGAATATGAAAATATGTTATTCCTCATCAGTTTTCTTTTTTAACTTATCTAGTAAATCATCCTTGGCCTCTTCCGGTTTAGGCTCTGGCTCAATTGTTTGAGCAGTGCTGGTGTGTGTGTTTTCTGAATCCTCACTAACCTGGTTGCAAACTGGCTTGTATCTGTCAACTATTTTATGTACCAACTGCTTCCGTGCAGACTGGCTAGATTCCCACATTGGGTATATTGAAAGATAAAGATTATTTTCACTACCGGCATTTGATAGCCAACATTTGAATTGCTCATTTTTTGTAAAAAAATCTGATGCCTCAGTTTTCCCTGATTCCCCAGCGTAAATTATGTTAAAAACATCCTTGTTTTTGGCAAATAGAATATACACAACCTCCTCCATTGGCGGACCCCACTCTGATAGCCTGATTGGTCCTAAGAATTCATACTGTAGTATTTGGATTGTCACTAAATTTGATAATATACCAAGCTTTTTCTCTTTTTCCACTGTATAAAATGCACAGCCGAATAATAGATCCTCTTAAGGATTAAATGTCACCAATTCAGATTCAAAAATTGTATGAAGGAGCCTCATCATCAAAGAAAAGTAGGATACGGCATGATAATGGTTGCTGCATCACTAGCAGCTATTGGCATACTTCAGGTGGCTATAGGTCCAGATGTTCTTTTTGGAGATACAATACAAAGGGAACAAGTAGCTATGTTTGAAGATTGTAAACTAAGCAATTTTCAAGAACCACAATGTGCAAAATGGATAGATGAAATGCAATTACAAGAGTGTAGAGAAAACAAAGATGTGGAAAGTTCTGAATGTAAGAAATACAGAATGTGGGTAATCGCAGATCAGGAGCTGGAAACTATATTGAAAAATGCACAAGATGGGGAATAGTAAGATTATAGATAACCGTTTGAATAATCATCCCACATATTTTGCTTGGTAGTTAGTTTGTTCATCTCATATAATGAGCCTGATATAATTCCAGCGTAGAAAAATGTGTAAAGAAATACCTGAGAATTAGTTGGATCAGATTGCGTAAGGCTTAATGAAATCATTGAAAAGAAAACAAATGTTCCAACGAATGAAATAATCTTGCCCAATGGCCCAGTACCTAATCCTACAATTTTTCGTGTCGCTGCAGCCATCAGAATTATACTGGATATGATTAGAAAAGTAACCCCGCCGTTATATGTGATAAGTTTTGTCACCCAATCAATCACACCAACATCAAAAACAAAGCCCTCTGGCATCATACTACCGCCGTGCAGCGCAAAGTTTACTGAGCTGAAAAGACCACCAATAACGAAAAAGAATAGAAAAAGCTTGACTATTCCACGCTTGAAAGGTGTACGCGCCTCTGATGGTTGCATTACACGCTCAGTAATTTTAAGACCATAAAGAAATCCAATAATCAACGTTGGTATGAACATGATATTCACTATTACTGGAGTCTCGGCAGTAATGTCCTCAATCATGGGTTTGAATGCTACAAAAATAATTAGTGCTGATGTGGCAGCTATACAAAAAATTACAAAAGTGGAATAACGAATAATTATAGAATCAGATTCGTTTGTTGCTAGCCAATTTGACATAAAAAATAGTAAAAAAATATGGATTAAACGGGAAGTGAAAAAATCCTTTAGTAAGTTGATTAATTCTATTTACCTAACAGGGGAGTTCAGAATCCTGAGGCTAACGGATTACGAGGTTTCATCAATTCACGAAGAACAATGGTTGCAAAAGATCCCCTTGAAAGTAAAAAGGATACAATATTATCCTTAATTTTATAGTCGTCACATTTTATTGAAGAGTTTCTAAACCCACCTTCATTGCTGATTTCCTGCATATCCTTTGAAAAAAAATCCTTTGTTGTGATTTCTTCATCTTTTAAAATTTTTTCAATATAGTGATGGAAACGGGTTTTTTTATAATATGAATAACCAACAAAAGGAACAGACAACCTTTGGTATGGATCGTTTTCAAATTTTCCTAAATTACCATTTTTGTCGTAACATACATCATCTTCTTGTGGAGAAAACATCTCCTCACCATTTTCAAAAGACATGCTTAATGTTTTGTTGAAAATAAATGATTGGTATGCATGTACAAAAAATCGTCGTATTTGTAACGGTAATGCACGTATTGCTTTTACAGCATTATCAGACTCTATCATTTCCTTTAAGACAATTTTTTCAAGATCCATACCATTGGGAATTATTTTAAGTGCTTCATGATATTTTGATTTATCAAACATCATTTTTCTTAATTCAGTATTTTCTGGTTTATCATATTCAGAAGTGGATGACAGAAGGATCTGAATTGTATTTAGATAGTTTTTTTGTAACAAAGATTTTCCGATCAAATGAGATATTGGTCTAGTTGAGCCAAATCTTTGGTATCCGTAAAAATTTAAAATTCTATCATATTCTTCAAATTGACCTACTATATCAGATGCATTATCTATCTTTATCTGAAAATGATTCCCTACCATTTCTTTTTTTGACAGGGGTTTGTCTGTAAATCCAATTTTTTTAAGGCTGTATCTTGGTTCATTTGTTTCAAAATCATGCTTCATTTTGCTTGTAGTAAATACAAATTGTTCTGTAACTGCACTAGCATCCTTGAGACCTAATGCCTTCAACCTAAGCCCGTATTTTTTAAAAATTTTACCCAAGGCATGTGTGGTATCGATCCCATTCTTTTTCAGTTTGTATACTGCATAGCCAGAATCTGAGCAAATCCTAGAACGTGCCTTTTCAGTTATAACTTCTGATACAGCAAAATCATCATTTTGTTTTTTTATTGTTCCCCCACAGCCAGAAAATTTTGTTGTGTATACTGAAATTCCTATCTCAGAATCAATCTTTGGAATCACACTATAGTCACAGTAATGAATTTGGAAACAGCTATTTCATCATCAAATGCACCAAGAAGAACTTTATGGGTATCTGGTAATGCATCCTCACCTGCTGTAATTTGTATTAGATAGCTTTGTGAATCACCAACAAGAGAGTTAAGAACCGTATGTTCAGATGTGATAATAAGATCTGAAGAGGAAGCAGTTGAGGATTTATTTAGTGATCCAGATACTTCGCCCTCACCAACCAAAACATTAGGAATGTTAAATTGCAGTAAAACTTCGGCAGACTCACCCCTTTCCAAAATGATACTTTGGCTATCAATATCAATAGTAAATGGAAGTGGAATTGATGTATCCACAACGCCAATGTTGTTTTCTACCCATTCAGTGAACCAAATTTTGTCACCATCGACGGTAAAATCGAAGACTTGAGCCAGACCACAATAATCAATTCCTTCACAATCAGACCAGTTTGGGTTTCTTGAAGGAACAGTATATTCTACCATAGTCTCAGATTCATTCATAACTAGATTTCCATCTGAGTGTTCAATCCAATATGGATTGGATGAATATGTTGGAAGTTTCAGATTGCCGTAAGAATCTGCATGTGGAATTGAAGTAACGTATTTTGTAAATTGCTCTGTTTCAGGATCAAAGCTGAAAAAAAAGTTGCCTGAAGTGTCAGCTATCCAAATCTTTTGGTTTGGTCCAACTGTAACACCATTTGGGGTATTCATTTCAGGAGGAAACTGATAAAATTCTATAAATTCCTGTAGAAAAAGACCCTGAGGAGATGTAGATGTTGCCTGTTCTATTTCATATGAAGGATAATCAAACTTTATGAGTATGCCAGTTTCATCCGGTATCCAAGTTGTATACCAGACATTATCTTCAGAATCCATTGTAAAACCACTGGTAATAGAATCTTCCATAGGAGATGGTATTGCAAAAGTTCGAATCTCCTGACCTACTTGAGCAAACTCAAAAAAAGATATTCTGCTGCCAAGCAAATCATTAACAATTATTCTTGAACCATCAACAATTAATTTTTGGGGGAAAGCGCCTTCTGAATCTTCTGGGTTAGGGTATTGGAGTCTATCATATTCCTCGTCAGATATTGAGAATTTCCATAACGCATCGTTATAACCATCAGTGTACCATATAGAACCATCAGAAGAATAATCAATGCCCCACATCATGGAACGTGCTGGTATTTTTTCACCTGCTAATTCGCTAAGTTCTTGATAATAATCATTCCATGTTGGATTAGGAAATTCCTTAAACTTTTCCGCTAGTGGATCAAACTTTGCCAACTTACCACTATTTGTTTGTGCAAACCAAACAGTTCCATCTGGGTCTGTTGTTATGGCAAGCGGTTGCGTACATGCAGTAGGTATTTTGTATTCTTTAACATATTTGTTCAATGTGGCTTCGCCTGTACCACAAAACTGATCCTGTTGATCTGATGGATAATTATCAAGTGGTATACCAGACCATGGAATATTAATAATTTCTTGTGCATCCGTTTCGTCTACATTCTCAAAAAATGCAGTAGGAATCGCAATAGTGACAGCAGAAGTTAGCATAATTCCTGCAACAACTGCAAAAAATAGTATTCCCTTTGTTCTTGTTTTCACAGTAAAAATCTACATTGCCATGTTATATCTCATTCCAATAAATGTAAAAAAGTATCACAACAGTTTCAAATCGCCAGTAATTTTATCAATTTTTTCTTCTGGTGCAGGACCTAGAGATATACAAGTTGTAGTTCCAGGAGAAATCTGGGTATGACCAGCATCAGTGACTTCAGACCAAGGAATATCAAGTTCAATTGCATCCTGTTTAACCTGCTCAAGTTCTTTCAGACTTGAAACCTTCAGTACAATTTTTTCCTGTCCTTCCCACCATTGAGAAAACCATTCAGGATTTGATTTTCTTACATGCTCTGCACCTAACACGCAAGCATGACCAACTTGTGCTGCAATCTTTCCCTTGCCCATGTCAAGATCAGTCCTAACAACAATTACCTGCTTTATGCCTGCCATACCAATACAATAATGATGGATTATGAAAAACTTTGCAATTGATTCGAAACATTAATTGTATTACACGAATTTGGTGTAGATATGAAAAAATATGATGTTATAGTAGCCGGTGGCAGTATTTCTGGGTTATTAGCTGCCAGAGAAATAGCAAAAAAAGGATATTCTGTTTTGGTTTTAGAAGAGGGATTTGAGGTTGGAACGCCTGATCATTGCGGCGGTCTTGTTAGTAAATCCGCACTACGTGATTTGGGAATTGAACCATCAGAAAAAACATTTGATTGTATGATCAACACTGCACAAATCTTTTCTCCAAGCAGAAAAAAGATCATGATGAATACAAAAAATCAGCAAATTATTTCAATTAACAGAAGAGAGCTTGACAAGCAGGCTGCACAACAAGCTCAGCAATCTGGAGCTGAGATTATGGTTAAGGCAAGCTTTAAAGAAAAAAATAAAGACATTGTCAGAACTTCAGTTGGTGACTTTAGCTGTAAGATTCTGGTCGACTGTAGAGGAGTTGGTGCACTAATAAATAACGACAGGGATGGTGTGTTGTTATCTGCACAGTATGAAGTATATGCTGACTGGATTTTAGATGGTCAAGTTGAAGTATATTTTGATCAGATAAAATATCCTGGCTTCTTTGCTTGGGTAATTCCATCAGGTAATGGAATTGGTAAAGTTGGTGTTGCCGGAAAAGAAATTAATGTGTCTAATACAATTGAAGAATTCCTAAAAAGTAAGGGAAAACACTCAACAATTAGAAAAATTTTTGCGCCAATTTGGATTAAAGGACCAATCAAGGAGTTTGCTTCACTGGATAGAGTTATAGCTGGTGATGCAGCAGGACAAACAAAACCAACTACTGCTGGTGGAATTTTTTCTTGTGGAATGGGTGGAATAATTGCGGGTAATACAATCGTAAAATGCTTAGAGACAGATGATTTTTCTCAACTTAAGCAATATCAAAAATCTTGGAAGGATAAATTTGGTAAAGAATTCGAAAAACAGCGTATTTCAAGAAAAATTCTAGAAAGGATCGACAATAAAACTATTGACAGTCTTTTTGATACGATCACACCTGAAATGGTAGATGAAATTTCTGATAAGGATGATTTTGATTTTCATACATCATCAATTGTAAAATTACTTGGCGTACGTAAATCTTTGAGTGCAGCTCAAAATATTATGAGCTCAGAACTGAGACGCTTGCTAACTAGTTAATTATAGAATAAATCAAGCCAAGGTATAAATTCAGTACACAAAAATCAGGTTTTGTAATGTCATCAAATATTGAATTACCTACTTGTAGTTGTTGTCACAGATTTATTATGCCCAATGATAAATGCGTAAAATTTCAATGCCCAAACTGTGAAAATGGAGATCTAATTTGGAGATGTGAAAGTTGTAGAGAATCTGTAACAAGTTATACATGCTCATCTTGTAACTTCCAGGGACCTTAGAAAATGGCACAATTACTTTTAATTACAAAAATTCTTCCCACTGGGACAGAAATAGATTTGTCTAAACTAATTGATACCATAAAAGGGACTCTTAGTAGTGACATTCAGATTAGAAATTATGAAAAAGAGCCGCTTGCTTTTGGTCTGTATTATCTGAAAGTGGAATTCATATTAGATGACAAAGAAGGTCAGATGGATTTATTAGAAAATACAATTAGAAGCGTCGATGGTGTCAGTGAAATTGAGGTATTAAACATGAGCAGAATGTCAGTGGACATGAAATAGGAATACATATGCCACGCAAAGAAGAATTATTACATTTGCAAGTTGCTGAATCAAAGCAGAGAGATATTGGCAAAAAGAGGGCTAGAATTAGCCCTGACGCTATGGATTACCTCCATGTTGCACCTGGTGATGTTATTGAAATAATTGGGAGAAAAACAAGTAGTGCGATTGTTTGGCCGGTAGATGAAGACGAAAAGAACCAAGACATTATCAATATCGACGGTCAAATGAGAAAGAATGTTGGAGTGTCACTTAATGATGCTGTTCAGGTGAAAAAAGTTGAAACAAAAACTGCCAAGACAGTTATTCTTATGCCAATAAATGATGTTGTTACTATTGATAAAGAATTTACAGATTTTGTTAAAAATAGATTAAAAGGGTTGCCATTGTCTGATGGCGATGAAATTTCAGTAATGATATTGGGAAACTCGATGGAGTTTAAGATAAGTAAAATTATGCCTAAGGGGGTTATCAAAATCAATCGTTCTTCCAATCTAACAATACTTGATGAGACAGCATCTGACAAAAAAGTTCGCATCACTTACGAAGAAGTAGGTGGTCTTCAAACTGTGATAAAATCTATGCGAGAAATTGTTGAACTTCCTTTAAGACATCCCGAACTATTCAGCAGGTTAGGTGTAGAACCACATAGTGGAGTTTTATTATATGGACCGCCTGGATGTGGTAAGACCCTATTAGCAAAAGTACTTGCAACAGAATCAGATGCTAACATGTATTCAATTAATGGACCAGAAATTATGAATAAGTATTATGGAGAAACAGAAGCTAGACTTAGAGAGATCTTCAAAGAGGCAAAAGATAACTCACCTAGTATTATCTTTATAGATGAAATTGATGCTATCGCACCAAAGAGAGAAGAAGTTTTTGGTGATGTTGAAAAACGAGTAGTTGCACAGCTTTTAGCTTTGATGGATGGTTTAACGGATAGAGGGAATGTTGTTGTACTTGGTGCACTTACAGATACATACGCGTGGCATGCCAATTGGAAAGGATGTTGATTTAAAGAAACTGGCATATGAGCTTCATGGATATACTGGTGCAGACATTAAATCATTATGTAGAGAAAGTGCTATCAAAGCTATTAGACGCTATCTTCCAAAAATAGATTTAGAAAATAAGCGTATACCGTCTAAAATGTTACAGTCAATGGAAATACAATTACGTGATCTTTACGATGCAATGCATGAAGTCGTTCCTACAGCAATGCGAGAATTTTATGTTGAACGTGCAAAAATTTTATGGAAGGATGTAGGAGGTTTATCCTATGCTAAAACTGTATTAAATGACAATATTATTACATCCATTAACAATCCAAGCAAGTTTTCAAAAATGGGAATAAGACCACCAAAGGGAGTTTTATTATATGGACCGCCTGGATGTGGCAAAACACTTCTTGCTAGAGCCCTTGCAGCAGAATGTGGTACAAATATGATTTTGGTTAGGGGCCAAGATATTTTATCAAAATGGGTTGGAGAATCAGAAAAAGCTATTAGAGAAATTTTCCGAAAAGCAAGATCCTCTGCACCATGTATAATAATTTTTGATGAAATGGATTCACTTGTAAAATTTAAAGCTGCAGAAGAAGGAAGACAAAATGATACGATACTGACACAAATTTTAACTGAAATGGAAGAAAGTGGAGCTGCAAAGATTGGTGTTGTTGGAATTACAAGTAGGCCAGATTTAGTTGATAACTCGATGCTTCGCCCAGGTAGACTTGATATTGTATTGTATATTGAAGCACCAGATGAGAAGAGTAGATTAGAGATAATAAGAATATTAACTAAACAAATGCCGCTAGCAAGTGATATTGACTTGAATGAGATTGCTGTAGCTACTCAAAACTATACTGGTGCAGACATAGAATCTCTATGTAGAGAGGCAGCTGTCAATGCGATGCAGAATAATCGTGTAAAGATAAACAGTCATGACTTTTCGTCAGGATTAAAAAAGGTTAAACCATCAATAACAAAGGATGTTGAGCAATGGTATAGTTCTATTAAGGATGAAGTATCAAAAGCAATTCCCAAGTCAACAGATAAAATATTTTACGGGTAGAAATGACCATAAAATATAAAAATTTAGTACTAGAAAAAATAAAGGAATCTAATACTATTACCGATAAAACTCTCTCTAAGAAACTTGTGAGTGACGGATGTATTATATCAGAAGGATTTTTTAATCAAATACTTCTTGAATTGGAGATTATGGGATTAATCACTGTAAGTTGGATCACTAAGGATACGCGAAGAATAGAAATTGTGTCTAACCAAGAAGAAGAAGTTGAAAATTCCAATAAAAAAATGATGGAAAAAGACTATGAATCTAGTTTCCCTAAAGTGGAAAATGATACTAGTTAAAATCTAAAGTGAAAAGCTGCATCCAGTGCAATTCCTATAAAGATTATTGTGAGATAAGGGGCAGTGACCTTGTATGCTTTCCACGCAAAATCTGATGTTGGAGTTTGTGTTAACTTGTAATGATACAATAACATCAAACCGCCCGCAACTGCAGCAATTATGATATAGATAACTCCCATACCAAATGCGTATAACATCAATGAGTATGGAATCAATATTATGGTATTTGCAAGAATGTATTTTGATGTTCTTTCCATACCGATCAATACTGGTAACATTGGTACATTTGCTTCAGCATAATCATCGCGAATCTTCATGGCAAGACACCAAAAATGGGAAGGCGTCCATACAAAAACCAAAAATCCGATCAAAAATCCCAATATGTCAATTGAACCAGTAGCTCCAGCCCAACCTGCCATGGATGCAGCGCTTCCCGCAAATCCACCTATTACAATGTTAGAAGAATTTCGACGTTTAAGCCATACCGTGTATATTATAACGTAAAAGAATATGCCCAATGCAATAAAGAAAGTACATACATAATTCAGAGTAAATGCAGCATAAACAACAGAAACAATACTTACACCAAGTCCATAGACGAGAACCGTTCTTGAATGTGTTCTGCCAGATGGTATTGGTCTTTTACTTGTTCGCTCCATTTTTGAATCTATATCTCTGTCGTAAAAATGGTTGAGTGCACTAGATCCAGCAGAAGCAAGAGCACCTGCAATTATAATATGAAATATATCATAACCACTTAGTTCCGGACCTACAAGTTTACTTCCAGCATACATGGAGGTAACGGCTGTTATAACCAGTAAAATTATGATTCGAGGTTTTGAAACCTCAAATATTTCTTTAAATCCCAATTATTATTAACGAAACAACACGAGATTTAATTTAATCGGATAGATCAGTCTTTTGCAAAACGATTAATTATCTAACATTTTCCAACAAGCGTGAATGAGTAATTGGGAATTAGTCATGCCCGGTGGTGGACTTACCGCGATTGGAATGGCGGGACTAGTTACATCATATGGAGGAATAGCGCACACATTCATTGATGGAATGCATGCGCTCACCGGTCTACTATTCTTTATTGGATTAATCTTTCTGGGTGCTGGAATCTTAGATGGTGGAGTTTCAACTTCCACTAGGACAAAAGCCACAGTTCTTGTTATAGTCTCCATAGTTTTAGCATTTGGTGCAGCAGGCTTTATCGGAACCACAAGTACTACATTACCAACCATTTCAGGAATACTAATTCTAATCGCGGTGCCAGCTATTATCATACCATATATGGCGATGAAGATGCCACAATATGTTAGACCGGTAGGAATTATCTTCACGGTGGCAATCTGTATTGGTATAACAACATTTTTTGCATTTGGTGTGTTTGGTCCTAGTGAATACCTAATATCAGATGTTATTGAAGACGCTGCCGAAGAAATTGTTGATGCAGTAGAACCTTCCAGCCAAATATTTGCAATAACAGTTTTAGCTGGATCAGCAGAACAGGGAAACCCTGATTACCAACCGGATAATGCCCTTGTAGAGAAAGGGTACGTAATTGAATGGATTAATGAAGATGAAGTTATGCATACGGTAACAAGTTCGCTTGACTTTGGCGAAACGTTTGATTCGGGAATAATGGATCCTGGTAGTATATTCCAGCTAGAGGATGATAGCTACATTTGTAATTGAAGAGCCGAGGGGACCAGTAACAGAAATTGTCAATATTCCTGTTGGCGCAGATAGTAATGTGGAAGGACAAATATTCTATGACCCACAAGACATCTCAGTTACAAAAGGATCAACTGTTTTATGGATTAATGAAGATGAAGTTATGCATACGGTAACAAGTTCAGTTGATTTTGGTCAAACGTTTGATTCTGGAGTGATGGATCCTGGCAATACATTCCAAGTAGACACATCAAACCTTGCGTTGGGTGCACATGAATACATGTGTGTTGTACATCCTTGGATGGTCGGAAGCATTGTTATAGATGAATAGTCACATAATAATGTGAAAGAAATTCTTCTAAACCAGAAACAAGTAGACATACTGATACAACATTCTGAAACGTGGCGTCCATCTGAGTCATGTGCAATGCTGTTTGGCACACTTTGTGATCAGCAATGGAATGTTAAAGAAATTTTTCTGACGCGTAATGCCAGATTCAAATCAGCCTCTGAAACAAGTTTCATAATCTCACCAGAAGAATTGTTACAAGGATATGAATTTGCTGAGAAAAAACACTTGGACCTTGTTGGGATATTTCATTCACACCCACAAACGGCTGCAGCACCATCAAACACGGATAAAAAATACATGAAAGTAAATGATGGTGTTCCATGGATTATTTTTTCTGGGCTAAATACGGATCTTAGGGCATTCATGCTAGATGAAGATATGGAAGAAATTAAAATAAAAATTATTGAACGCCATTTTTTCCAATAATTATGATTTTTGAAATGTGATTTTTGTTCCCTCTTTGAAATTTTTGATAACTGACTTGTTTGTGTTGATAATTTTTCCAACTACATTAACACCAGAATATGGTTTTATCTCTCCTTTTTTACCTATTGGTGTTGGGCCAAAAAAGAGACATATTGCTTTTCCATTTGGCCAATAGGCAATGTCGTTAATACTAACCAAATCTTTTGCATTTTCCTCAGGTTGAGTAATTGGTGATTCGTCAGTATAGATCTCCTCACCCCAAATATGAGCATTAACTGAGAACGGCAACGATGTTAGAAAACTTGCACAAGTTTTAGGAGAATTAGTATCATCAAGTTCTATTGTTATATTCTCGAATCCTGTAATTATAGCAACTATATTTTTTTTCATAGGAATTAGTTGCTTAAATTAAATACTCCCTAATTTTATGCATTATTATGGCAATGGATATACATGTCTACGATACTTATGTTAAAGCCAAAGATGGTCATACTATGCACTTTGACGTGATAACAAACGTACAAGATCATGATAAGGCAATTGAATATGCAAAACAGTGGCTTGAAACAATTGGTGAGGGCGATGCCAAAGTTACTGGTGAAGAATGCCGGTTTTGTCACACACAAGGGGCTCCAGAACCAGTTGAAAATGAGATCAAAGAAAAGGGATTCTACATTCAAAAAATGGAAGGATGCCCATAAAACCCCTTTTACTTTAAATTTTTTTAAACTTTATTGACTTCCTATTTTTACATAAGCCATGTCAGAAAAAACAGACTATTACCGCTTAACAATTGAAGGTGAAAAGGGCACAGAATGGATTTGTGGCTGTTTTGAGACTAAAGATGGTTTTTTCAAATTTTGTAATGAACATAAGGATACGTTACATAAAACGATTGTAGCACAAATTGACGAACTTGATACTACCAGAGTTGTAAAATAACTAAAATTCTAAAGTATAATTACCGCAAAGAAAACAGGAACAAAGACTATTGCAATTGTGTTAAGTAGTTTGATTACGGTGTTTAATGCTGGACCTGCAGTGTCCTTGTAAGGATCATCCCATGCACCACCAGTATTTGCCAAGTGATATGCAAGGCATATTCCAGTGACTACAGCCCCCATAAGTAGACCTGCAACTGCAGATGGTCCTAATAGTATACCAACAACAATTGGTGCAGCCACAGCAATCGATGCTGATTTCCAAAGTTCGCCTAATGAAGCAACAGTAGCTACATCAACACATTTTGCATAATCAGGTTTTGATGTTCCAGCAAGTATTCCAGAATCATTTTTGAATTGTTTTCGTACTTCATCGACCATTCTCTTTGCAGCCCTTTCAACACCGCTAATTAATTGACCAGTTATAATAAATGGGATTAATCCTCCAACAAGTAGACCAATAATTACTGCAGGGTTTGAGAGACCATAATCAATAACCATTTCGCTGAAATAATGTGTAGCTTCAAATTGAAATGCCTGAATCATTGCCAATGCAGCTAATGCAGCACTTGCAATTGCAAATCCCTTGGTCACTGCCTTTGTAGTGTTTCCAACAGCATCAATTTCATCTGTGATTTTACGATTATCTTCGCCCATTCCAGTCATTTCTACAATTCCACCTGCGTTATCTGCAATAGGACCAAACGCATCAATAGCAAGGACAATTCCTGCAAGACTTAACATTGCCATAGCGGTAAGTGATGTTCCAAATATTCCATAAAGTAATGGGTCAGAGCCTTCAGGTGCTGCTGCAGAACACATGGCAAATGATATGATTATTGCTGCAACTAGTGCAATTATAAATGGTCCAGTTGATTGTAATCCCTTTATGATTCCCATTAGTGTGAGTGATGCATAACCCCACTTTGCAGATTCTGAGATTTCTCTAACTGGTTTGAATTTATAATTTGTATAATAATCTGTAATCTTTTGAATGACAGGAACAAGAATCACACCTATCACACTAGCTCCAAATAATGCATATGCAATTGGAGTTGTGCCTAAAATTATGTATGTAAATGCAAAGTTTAGTGCAATTGCAATTGCTGCTGTAACATAAAATGAGACGTTGAGAGGTTTCATGACATCCGTAATCTTTCTTGTGCCAATCGTAGCAGTACCAATAATTGAGGCGATTAATCCAGATGCACCAATCAATATGGGGTATGCAAAGTTTTCAGGTGAACCGATTAGTGCTGCAATTAGTAATGATGCTAATATAGTTACAATATAGGATTCGTAAACATCAGAACCCATTCCTGCAGCGTCACCTACATTATCACCTACATTATCTGCAATTGTAGCAGGATTACGTGGATCATCTTCTGGAATATTGGCTTCGACTTTACCCACCAAATCTGCGCCCATATCTGCAGCTTTTGTAAATATTCCACCGCCTATTCTAATGAATAATGCTATTAGGCTAGCGCCAATTCCAACACCGGCAATAGTAATTGGGTTTGGGTATATCATGTACAATATAGCAGTAGCAACCAACGCCATAGCTGGAACTGCAAGACCGACAGTTGCACCGCCTCTAAAAGCGATTGCAAATGTTTTACCTAATCCAGAACTTGTTGCATTGGCTGCTCTAACAGCTGCTTTTACAGTAACTTTTAGAGAGATAAATCCAGCAACCGCAGATAATGTTGCGCCAACCGCAAATGCAATTCCATTTGACTCACCAATAAAGAATCCGATAATCACAGATAATCCAATTGCTATTGGAACAATAATTTTCATTTCACGCTTAAGAAATGCAGCAGCGCCTTGACGCACAGCTTCAGAGATTTCAAGCATTTCTTTTGTGCCTGGTTTCTGTTTGGCAACCCACCCAGTATATATCGCAGCAACTGAAAATGAGACAATTGCTGCAATAACTGGCAAAAGGACCTCTAATGGTATAGGTAAAGTATCTTGAATTGCCATCTTATAATTGAAAAACGAAATTGTCGTGAATATAAATCATCAAGCAAAAATTTTTAGTCAATTTATTTTCTTTTTTGATATGGTGGAAACTTCTTTCCTCGCAAACCTTGCCTGACTAGTTTGTTAAACCTCTTTCCATGGCTTAGATATGGAAACCTCTGGTGGATTAATTCGTGAACAATTGTGCTCTCTAGATCCTTCTCATTAGAAATTTTCCTGACATTTATGAATATGAGACTCTGATTATTGTATGATAGTCCTAAATATTTATAGGCTGAAGTGCGCCCACCTTCTGTCATCTCCTTTGGCATATCAAGAACCTCACGTGTAGTAAGAAGCACTTTTGGTTCTGGGATAGAAAAGTGGTCGGCATAAATTCCAATCTTTTCATAAATTACAAGTCTCAGGTCAGGATCTAATTTCACATAATCTAATGTCAGAATGTTAGTTTATCACATAATGTCAATTGTTGTTTTGATCTTGGTTTACCTTTACAAAGTAGGGTCAGAGTTTTAGCAGTGTAATCACAAGTCATACAGCCACCGTCTCATCATACCCCTAGTTCATTGTATTAAGTATTTTTTGAACCTTCGCCCGTATTTCAGGCGTAATATGGACAATGACCAAACCCTCATTTGGCTGGCCATACATCACAACAGAATTTTCAGGTGCAAATATGCATACAGGTAAAACAAGAAGATCTTCTTCCCCATCTACTGTGATTCTAACTGGTGATTCACTAGAAAATGCTTTTTGAATAACTTGTATACTTTCCTCGGTTATTTCACCGGGTGGATTTCTGCAGGAAAGATTCGTGTTTACTGCATCATCAGTAGGTACGACACGCTGATTACGTTTTTCGAGGCCATCTATGATTTGAATTTGCGGTTTGAGGCCCAATTGTAACATATTTTCAGTTGTTCTATCTCCTACTGTAATTAGAACTGATTCAGCAGAAATTTCTTTTATGATGTTTTCTTTGTCTATATCATTATCTTTGATTAAATTTCCTAGTGGATTTTTGAGTTGATCACGAAGATCATTAGGTAGTTGCAAAAAAATCTAACTAGTTGTTGGAGTTGGTGGGTATTGGTCTATTCCGAATAGATGATGCATGATCTGCAACTTGATATGTTGTTCAAACTCAGCCAAAGTTTTATTCTCCCACTCTGGGGTGTTTTGATCCAAATCCTCATAAAGTATGGGGTGTTTGCTTAATTGTTCCTTTTTTTCTTCAAGAGATAAACCAGCCCATTTTGCTTCTGCTTCCGCTTCTTCCTTCATCTTATAGTGTTGAATGCTGCACTGCGCTGCAATATTTTTAGCGGCTACAGTAAATGCTTCAGCACTTCCATAATTCCAGAGTTGAGTGGGATCTCCCCAAGGAATGGAATGTTATGCTTTTCACTAATTTTTTGTGCACCACCCTTTCCAAAAATGTAATGCTTCTCGCTACATTTTGAACATTCAAAGTGACTCATGTTTTCAACAACTCCCAACATTGAAACGGTAAGCTTATCAAACATTCCAATTGCTTTTGACGCCACATTACTTGCTACCTCCTGAGGAGTTGTGACAACAAGTATGCCAGTAATCGGTATTGTTTGAGCTAATGTCAACGGTATATCACCAGTACCTGGTGGTAAATCTACAATTAGATAATCCAGATTAGACCAATCAGCTTGAGTTAAAAATTGTTTTAGAATTCCGGATATTATTGGACCCCTGTAAATTGCCGCTTGGTGATCTTGCTGTGCAAAAAAACCAAAAGAAATAACTTTGATACCATATGTTTCTACGGGTTGCAACAAGTCTACACCATTTGCATTTTTGTCAACCTGCATCGCAGCATTTTTCATTCCAAGCATTAATGGAATACTGGGACCATAGATATCAGCATCCAGGACACCGACTTTAGCACCTGTTTTTGAAAGTGCTAAAGCCAGATTAAGCGAAACAGTAGATTTTCCGACACCGCCTTTTCCACTTGCAACAGCAATTATGTTTTTGACAGTGGACAAAACTTCGTCGGCTGCCAGATCACGACCTTCCATAACCTTTGCAGTAACTTTCATATCAAAATTATCAATTCCATCAAGTTCATCTATTGCCTTTCTAACATCTTGTTCAATTTCTTCATTAAATGGACATGCAGGTGTAGTAAGCTCAAGTGTAAACTTTAGGTTGCCAGAATTAAGCTCGAGATCCTTAATCATTCCCATTGATACTATGTCCTTTTTGAGGTCAGGATCAATTACAGTTGTTAATTTATTCAATACATCGTCAATGCCAACCATAGCGCAGAATTCTTCGCTACTTTATTTAAAGATAGACTAATTTAGCTTAGAATAATTTTGATCACCAATTTATTTTGTAAAAAAAACCCTTTTGTAAACAAATTGAAGGAGATTTTACCAAACGTTCATAAATTGCAAATTATGAAATATCTCAAAGTTGTATTCTGTTTCTACGCAAGAGGATATTGTTAGGATACCGCCAACTCTATTTGGCACATCAATCAAAAAGGCAGCCATTAACATACTTAAATCAAAATATGAAAGCATGGT
>LUMJ01000234.1_pt1 | contig 29818 bp, 14 predicted proteins | sample 729631 | NCBI WGS metagenome assembly LUMJ01 (sample SAMN03860266, study PRJNA289734) | marine metagenome | biome: seawater column; feature: ocean; material: water; isolation source: Red Sea water column Station 22 - depth 500m | place: Saudi Arabia: Red Sea | collected 2011-10-15 | depth 500 m
ATAAGTGTCAGGTATAATACCTAAATCTCCAATGCCTGTAATATTTTGTTGCACATTTACAAGATCACTTTTTAGTTTTTCTGCATAACTTTTAGATTCAGTTAAATTTGAATTTAGTTGTGTTACTAAATGTTCGTGTTTGTCGTCGTGTAGTTCTTGTCCACACGTTGGACATTTAGCATCGTTGGCAAATTCTAAATCTTTTATAGTTTTTTCAACTTGCGTTTGTGCTTTAGTTAAAGAATCTTCATGGTATGCTTTTTCTTTTTCTAAATTTCTTAATGTTTTCATATCATCATTGTGTTTTGCAAGTCTTTTGTGTGCTTCAAGCTCTTTGTTAATGTCAACTTTTTCAAGATCAGCAATTGCTTGTTGTAATTTTTCTGCATCTTCTTCTTTTTGTGTTTGCCATGCACTACTTCTTATTTTTAATGATTCAATTGATTCTTGTATTTTTTCATTAGATGCAATTCTAGAATCAATTTTAATTTTTTCTTCAGATAGTTCTGTTTTAGTTGCTTTTTGTTGTTCTTTAAGTAGATCAGCTTTTTGAGATAATAATGTTATACCAAGTAATTGTTCAATTATTTCTCTTTGTTCTGCTTGTTTAGTTGCTAAAAATGGTTGTGTATAGGTATTCAATGCAATAATATTTTTAAACATCGCATGGGTCATACCAAGTAATCTGTTTATTTCTTTTTGTGTCTCTTTATTTTCTCCTTGTGCTTCATTACTTTCAGTATTTTGCTCTATGTTATTTGCATAAAATTTTAAAGTTTGTGGTTTTCTTCCACGTTCAATTGTATATGTTACATTATTTTTTATAAAGTTAATTGCAACCAACATACTTTTTTCGTTAGTTTTGTTTACAAGATTATCTCTTCTAATATTTGTAAGTGCTTCGCCAAAGAATGCATAGGATAACGCATTTATAATAGTTGTTTTGCCAGTACCATTTCTTGCACCAGCATCATCACCACCTAAATCCATATTTTCTCCAATAACCAATACTAGATTTTTGTTATTAAAGTTTATACTTTGTGTAGCATTACCTACACTCATGAAATTTCTTACTGTAAGATCTTTAATTATTAACATCTAAATTATTATAAATTGCCATTAAAATTGATTTGTCATATGTTTCAGAATCAACACCCTCTAATTGTTTTAACACAATTTGATCAACAGAATCAAATTTTTGTACTTGTACTGCTGGTTGTTGTGCTTGATCTATTTGTTCAGGTATTAATTGTAGTTCTCTTAATTGGTATTTGTCTATAAATGTTTCTCGTATAAAATTTGCTTCCTCATAAGAAACTTTAATATCTAACGTAACTCTTACATACATTTTTGGTTTTAATACTTTATCTGGGTCAGCTAATAGTTCAGATATTTTAATTGTTCTATATCTTGGCATATCTGGCCAATTAATATATTTTGGTTCTCCACCCCACTCTAATATCATCATGCCTCTTTCATCGTCCCAAGCATCTGTATAATTGTGAGGAAATGCATTACCCATATAAGTTACATTTTTGTTATATTGTCTTTTATGAAAGTGCCCTGAGAATACTTTACCACAATTAGCAAAATGTTCTGTTTTAATTCCACCAATGTCGGGCATATCTATCATAGCATTCATTTTAAAATAAGGCAATTCAAAATGTCCAAATACATATTTTGCTTTTAATTTTTCAATTTTTTTCCATTCGTCTTGTACTATCCATGGAATAATTGCAACGTCATCTTTTACAATCCATTCGTTTACAATATGGACATTAGGAATATTTCTAATATATTCTACAGAATTAATTTCTCGCTTGTCTCTATAAAATAAATCGTGATTACCATTTATAAAATAAAAGTTTTTAAATGCTTTACCCAGTCTTTCAATATTGGATACTGTATAATTCATTGTTGAAACGTTAGTTGCAGATCTATGATGGTGCCAGTCACCTAGAAATATACACGTTTCACAATTATGTGCTTTAGCTTGTTGAATAAACCAATGAATAAATTCTTCACAATCATCATTGTGTACACGTGAATTACCTTTTAATCCAAAGTGTATATCTGTAAAACAAGCTACTCTATTAAAAAATGTCATTACCACCTTTTCTTTTTAAGTTCATATCTTGGCAAATCTTCTCTGTCAAATTCTTTATATCTTGCCTTATCAAAATCTTTTGCCGTTAATTTGCCTTTTTTCTTTAACTTTCTGTTTAATTCTTTGATAGCAGTTTTGTTTACAACTTTAACTGGTCCGTGTAAACTTTTACTTTTTCGTCCGGTAGGTATTTTTTCTCTTTCGGCTTGTCTAGTAGACGAAGGCATCATATGATGTTGCTCAAGTAAATCGTCACGTATGTTTTGATTTTTCTTCTCAAGATTTAAAATTCTTGTAAAACTATTTGTAATGGCCGCAGTATAATATGCAAATGGATTCTCAGATTTACTTTCATCAAATTGTAAACCAATTTGTGATAATTGCATTAATGCTTGTGATTGCATTTCGTCGTTATATGTATAGCCTCTCCAGTTTGCTCTTGTTCCATAACGTTCACACAATTTCATAAACATCATTGCAAGTGAGTTTGTAATTTGTCCATGATCAATTGAAAAGTGTCCGTTTTCTAATCCGCCAATCCAATGAGAGTTTCCAATACATTTTAATTTACCTTTACTGTCAATACGGTAATGTTGAAATGGTGGGAAATTTACTTTGGAATGTTTATCCGCTACACTTTTTGGATTCTTTTTTCTTCCAGTTTCGTCAGGAATATGTTCGTAACTCATTACACGAAATACTAATTCAGTTTTATCAATTTTACGAGTACTAACAGTAAAGTCACTTAATTTTATTTTTTTCTCGCCACGTGTTTTAGCAGTTAACCAAGCTTCGTTTGTAAGTCTTTTAGATCTGTTTTTTCTTGCTCTTGCAATTGCATTGGCGTTAATTTTTTTGGTATTTGTTACAATTAAATCGTATTGTGAATCTTGTTCAGATATAAAAGAGCAATACGAATTTTTGCTTTTATGTATTTCTGCTAACAGATCGCGGTTATTTAAATATTTTACTTTTTTCATAATTTTTAGTTAAAGTGACCACAAACAGGTCTGTTGAAGTGTGTCGTACGGTAGATTAAGTGCGCCTATTATGATGCCTATAAATATTGTTTTATAATACGAAACTTTGAGGAAAAGAACAACCAGAAAATATGACATTTGCACCACTACCAAATAAAGGACTAGTAGACGTCGCTAAAAGCGTAGGCACTGGTATTTGGGATAGAACTCTTGGTCGATTAATGGGATCAGGAATCCAAAAGAATTCGAGAATACATCGAGCTACTGCTAAATGGAGTGGAAGATCCGCCACTAAAGACTGGCGTGTAAAACTTCAAATTCCTCAAAGGTCTCCATTAAACAAAGAATTTTTTGATAATGAAATATTTGAACCATTAAGAGAAGGTAATGGAATACTTTGGCCAATTAATCCATCGATAATATATCAACACACAACAAATTATACTGCGATGGCACAAACTCATAGCAATTATCCATTTCAGGCATATCAAAATTCAATGCCTAATGACATGAATATTGTTGGAGAGTTTATTGTACAAAATTGGGAAGATGCTAGATATTGGGTAGCAACAGTTAATTTTTTAAGAGCAGTTCACAAAATGTTTTTTGGAGGATCAGATGATAATAAATTTAAAGGTAATCCGCCCCCAATTTTACATATGTCAGGATATGGTGATCATATGTTTAATAAAGTTCCAGTAGTATTAAATAATTTTAACGTTGATTTACGAGCAGGTATTGATTATATTTGTACTCAACAAGATAATTATTATGGTGGAAATGGTGCTGAAAGACCACCTGATCAAATAGCATATGCAACTTGGCAAGATATTCCAGCCACGTGGGCACCAACTAATTCTTTAGTATCTGTAATGGTTACTCCAATTTACTCTAGAGATGCTGTTAAGAAATTTACAATGCAAAAATTCCTTGATGGTTCATTAAGTAGAGAAACCGGAGTGGGGTGGTTATAATATATGGCAAAATATTCATTAACATCTCCATATTTTGGAACAAGACAGCAAAAAAATTATTTAGATATTTTTTCGGCACGACCAATAACTGCGGAATCCGATGACCAATTGTACACAGTAGAAAGAACATATGCATATAGACCAGATCTTCTTGCATTTGATTTATATGGTACACCTAGATTATGGTGGGTATTTGCTCAACGAAACCCAAACCAAATAGAAGATCCGATATATGATTTTAAGTCAGGAGTAACTATTCAGTTGCCAAAAAAAGAAAATATTTCAGATGATTTAGGAGTTTAATTTCAATGACGAAATTTTATAAATCAACAACTGGTACTGCTACTATTAAAAAACCAATACTAACCGAAGGTGATATAGGTTATACCACTGCTCCGGGAGATAATCTAACAGTTAAACTTAAAGATAATAATCAGGAATGGAAAATTCCAAATCCTTTACATAAATTTGCTACTTACAATACTTTGTTTACACTTTCGGGGTTGACAGAAGCTGAAATAAGAGAGCCAAAGAATTATTTAGAAAAAAATGCACCACATGATATAATTGCAAGAAGTGGTGGAATAGGAGAGAGGAATCGATTTTCAAACGCAATAGATAAAAGAATTGAGGGTGTGAGAGACCAAGGTATGGTTCCACATGACAGGATAAATTTTGAAGCCGCCCTAAGTCAAGTATCCGAGGTAGACAAAAGTAGAAGAATTTTAGAAAGAAATCGTGACATCTTTTTTGAAAATGTAAACATACTTTCTACCGTAGCACCAAACGAGAGTAGAAATTCAATGAACTTTACAAGAATGGAATTTGAATTACATGAACCATATGGAGTTACATTTGTAGAAAAAGTAAGAGCCGCCGCTTTTAATTGTGGATTTTTAGATTATGCAGATGCACCATTTTTATTAACAATAGAATGGAAAGGATTTGATGAACATAGTCGCCCTATAAAAACTGAAGATAGTTTGATTAGAAAAATTCCAATTCTTTTAAGTCGAGTCGAATTTACAGTAAATGAAGGTGGTGCAGTTTATACAATTATAGCTGTACCTTATAATGATTTTGCTCTTATGGATAGATATAATAAACCACGCAGTGACGGTAATATAAAAGCAAAATATCTTACTCGGAACCAAGGGCGTGGCACATCAACCGAAGATTCATCTTATTGGGATGAACAGGTTATTGCTCTCTTGAATGATGATATGGAAGAAGAAAAAAGATTAGGTCTTAGAAAATACCCAGATCGATATGAGATAAAATTTGATCCAGAAATTTTAAAACAAGGTTTTAAAAAATCATATTCATTAGATACCGTAATACCAAAAACGCCAAACAGATTTAATAGAACTAGTTCTGCAAGTAAATTTAATAAAGCAGTAGAATTTGGTGGAGCGTCAAGCAAAATAAGTTCTAAGATACATTTATCCAAATCAATCGAAGATGCAGTAAGAAGTTTACCATTTTACAAAGAATTGACAGTAAACTTTTGGGAAATATATTTTTCAAGGATAGTGAATCCAGAAACGTTTACAACTGCAGGAGCGGCCGGCAAACATACAATAAACGATATTGGTGCAAAAGATAAATCTAAATGGTTTGATCCAGAAAATTCAAAAGAACTTGCAAAAGTTCTTGCAATGAATCCAATGATACCTTGGTTTAAAGTTATATCAACAGTTTATACTGAGGCAGTATTAGATCCAATTACAAAAATGCATCCAAAAACAATAAAATTTAAAATAGTACCGTATAATATTCATATTCTTAAATTAGCAACCGCAGGCGTATCATTTGGTGACGTTGATTGGGGAAGATATGTTCGAAAACATTTTAATTATATCTATACTGGTGAAAACGTAGACGTACAGAACCTAAGAATAGAATATAAAGTAGGATATTGGATGAAAAATGTACGAGAAGCCCCACCCGAAGGTGTTTTGAAAAAAATTAAAGCAAAAGTTAATCAACGGTTTGAAAAATTGTTTGGAAAAGAGTTAGAAAAGGCCATGTTGGAGTTAAGACAATATCCAAGTTTAGAAAAACCCGACTCGTCAAGTGGCTCAGAAGACGAAATAGGAGCAAGAGAAGACCAATTTTGGGATTATCTAACAAATCCTCAGGCTGATATGATGCGTATTGAACTGGAGATATTAGGAGACCCAGGGTTTTTATCTCAAGATATGTATACTACGTTAGCTCAAGGCGACGACATTAATTCAGCAAGAGGTGATGGAGATTGGAATGATTTTCACAATTGTTTTAATGTTGATTCAGTTATGCCAACTATTGGTGTTAATTATAAAATGCCAGGTGACATAGATTTACAAAAAGGACTAATGTTTCCTCCAACCCAAACAGAAATAGAATCAAATATATTTTTTAATGGTGTATATCAGGTAAACAAAGTAGAGAGTAGAGTAAACAATGGACAATTTACGCAAATTTTATATTGTACAAGATTAAACCAGCAAACAGGAAAAGGAGATGCACCCGGAAAAAATTGGATTTATAATCAGACTGTTAAAGAATTTGGAATTGAAACAAAAACAGATGATGCCGTAGAATCGACTAAAGATAGTGTTGAAAAAGGAGTGTACTATTAATGGCTAACAAATATCATACTTCAGGTGATGTTTCTACTAAAATAGGTGGCGTTGACATACGAACGTCGGGAATATTCATTGGAAAAGTATGGGACACCAACGATCCTTTACGAATGGGAAGATTAGGAGTTAATATTCCTGGTTTAACAAATACCCTTACTCCTAAAAGATCTCAAATAACTTGGTGTCAATATCTTATGCCGTTTTATGGTGCTAAAAATTTAAATGCAATTAGTCCTACAAATCCTTATAATTATCAAGAAAATTCTCAATCTTATGGTATGTGGATGGTACCACCTGATGTAGGAAACGATGTATTAGTAATGTTTGCTGAAGGAAAAGCAAACGAATCTAATGCGTTTTGGGTTGGCTGTATTCAACAACCACAAACTAATCAACAAGTTCCAGGATTAGCATCATCTCAACAAACATCAGTAAAAACAGAAGGTGATTACGGTGGTGAAACTTCTAAAAAAGCAGATTACGGAACCGATGTTGTACCTGCAGGAGAGGTTAATAGATTTATATTTGAACAGGCAGTAGTTGGAAATTATAATACGTATAAACTACCTATAAATGAAGGACTAGCTGACCAATTAAGAGTTCAAGGATTAGGTCAAGACACGGTTAGAGGAACAACAACGTCATCAGCTCAAAGAGAATCTCCAAGTCAAGTTTTTGGAATTAATACGCCAGGAAGAATTAAACCTGATAGTAGGTCTATGCCAATTGGAATTAATGGTGAATATATTAGTGTTGATAGAGATAGTGGACAGTCGTTTGTAATGGACGATGGTGATGAGGTTGGAGAAAATCAATTAATTAGATTAAGATCAGCATCAGGTCATCAAATATTATTGCATGATACAGAAGGTGTTATCTATATTGCAAATGCTAAAGGTAATGCTTGGTTTGAAATGGATGCTGAAGGTCGCATAGATGTTTATAGTGAAGGTGGCATTAATTTTAGATCAAGAAAAGATTTTAATTTTCATAGTGATGCTAATATAAATTTTCATGCAAAAAATGATATTAGAATGAGTGCTTCGGAAAGAATTATTAAGTCAGCAAAATCATTATACAATTTAGGATCAGAAGGAGTTTTTACATCTTCAACAAATGGATCAATTAGCGATTTTGCTAATCAAGGTATATCATCTTATACAGCTGGTCAGCAATTACATGGTGCCGGAGGTGCAGTGCATTTAGCAGGATCACAAGTACATTTTAATACAATAGGAGCAAGTAATTCTTGGGGACCACATTGGCTGAATACAGGTGCGGTTGGAATGACAGAAAGAGAAATGGGTGATGTTGATATAGAAGTTACTAGTACCGGAATATTAACAGCCGATTCAACAACAACTAAAACAACAGTACATAGACTTGTAACACATGAGCCAATGAAAAGATATGGGGGAGATAATAGTGAAGGAATTCATCCATGGTGGGGGAGTCTAACATAAATGACAATTAAAATTAATAAAACGTGGCAAAGACTATCTAAAACGCCTGGAACAATTGAATTTATGCAACAGCGTAATAGGGAATCGGATATTGAAACAATACGATTAGCACAATATCAATCTGACTTACAAAAATATATTAGTGTAAAAATGGGCACGTCAACTAATGTACAGAAAAAAAGAGAAATAGCAAAAGAGTTTAGAGAAAATTATGCAACATATTACAACGTAACAAAATTTTCTCCTAAAAAATTAAGTGATATAAAAGATAATATTACAAGGATTGATGAAGAAACAATTGGTACAGTTTCTGGTAGTGAAATTGCAGTATTTAAAGACAAAGTTTTTACAAAAGTTGAGGGAGAAATATTTACTTCAGGAGACCTTAATAAATTAGTAAATGGTACAGTGTCAGGAACAACAGGAAATATTAGTGTAGGTAAAAATGTAACAACAACAGCAGGACACGTATTGGCAAATATTGGTGCAGATAAAACAAAAGGTATAGCTAAATCTTCGTCAGTTGGTAGTGCTATTTCCAATGTAAATACAGTTAAGAATACATACACTCATGTAGTAGCGGGAAGAATTACAGGAGCAACGCAAGAAGATTCTATAAGACAAAATTTTGCCTCTGGAGCTACAACAAAAATTGCTAGTGTAGGAAAAGTAATTGGTAGTTCAATAAAAGGAGCATTTAGTAAGTTTTTTTAAATTATGGCATACGAAGATAATAAAGCAAATGTTGATAGATCGATAGTTTTTAAGGGATTTAGTTCTCGAGCTGAAAATCAAAATTTTAAGTTGTATGATTTTGAATGTGCTAAACAAGATTTAATTAATCGTTTATCTGTAAGAAAAGGTGAAAGAGTAGAAAACCCAGAGTTTGGTACAATAATATATGATTGTTTGTTTGAACCTTTTACAGAACAGTTAAAAGATGCTATTGTGGAGGATGTAACTCAAAATTTAAACGCAGATCCAAGAATAGCTACTAAAGATATTAGAGTAATTGAAGCTGACCATGGTATAGCCATACAAGCTACAATTCAGTATGTACCACTAGATATTACTGAGAAATTGCAATTTAACTTTGATGAAAATTCATTGTTACGCCTATCTTAATATACGCATATAATTAATACTATAAATATTGCTATAAACACACTATGGCCACAACAGAACGACAAAATCGATTATTAGTTGCTGAAGATTGGAGAAAAATCTATCAAGCATTTCAACAAGCAGACTTTACGTCTTACGATTTTGAAACACTTCGTAGAACAATGGTAGCTTATCTACGAGAAAATTATCCAGATGATTTTAATGATTTTGTAGAAAGTTCAGAATATGTAGCATTAATAGATTTAATTGCATATGTGGCTCAGGCGTTATCGTTTAGAGTAGATTTAAATGCAAGAGAAAACTTTTTAGAAACAGCAGAAAGACGAAATTCAGTTTTAAGATTAGCAAGATTAATTAATTATAATTCTCATAGAAACAAACCTGCCACAGGACTTTTAAAAATAACTGGAATATCAACAACTCAAGATGTAAAAGATTCAACAGGAACAGGTTTAGCTAATACAACAATTCTTTGGAACGATCCAGCTAATGTAAATTATAGAGAACAATTTGTTACAATTTTTAATGCGGCTAATGTATCAGGACAATTATTTGGTAAACCAAAAGAGTCAGGTGACATAGGTGGAATAGCAACAGAAGTTTATACTGTTAATTCTAGTCAAATAGATTTGCCAATTTTTAGTTTTAATTCAAGTATAGGTGGTACTGGTCGAAGTTTTGAAATTGTCCCTGCAACAATAACAGACTCAGAAACAATTTATGAACAATCTCCAATTCCTGGCACAGGATTTTCATATGTTTATAGATCAGATGGTGCTGGAGATTCTTCAAATAGTACAGGATTTTTTGCATTATTTAAACAAGGAAATTTACAAGCAAAAAATTTTACAATTAATAAATCAACAACAAATTTCGTGTATCCAGTTGGCGTTAATAATATAAATGACACCGATGTTTGGTTATGGAAATTAGATGACTTTGGTCAATTATTTGAAGAATGGGTTAAAGTACCTTCATTGGAAGGCAATAATGCAATTTATAATTCTTTGGCTAAAGATCAAAGAAACATTTATAATATAGTAACTCAAAGCAACGATGCAGTTAATCTTGTATTTGGTGATGGAAACTTTTCTAATTTACCTATAGGATCTTTTAAAGTTTATTATAGAGTTAGTGACAATGCAAAATATTCAATTCAACCAGCCGACATATCTGAAATAACAACAAGTATTCCTTATTCTGATGTTAATGGAGGTGCACAAACATTAACACTTACAATGAGTTTACAAGCTAGTGTTTATAATGCGGCGGCTACAGAATCAAATGCATCAATTAGAGAAAAAGCACCACAGGTTTATTATTCTCAAAATAGAATGGTTACAGCAGAAGATTATCAAATTGTACCTTTATCAGCTTCTCAAGAAATTATAAAAGTAAAATCTGTAAACAGAGCGGCATCAGGAATATCAAGAGCAAAAGAAATTATAGACCCAACAGGAGCATATTCAAATGTGTCTGTATTTGCAGACGATGGAGTGCTTTATAGAGAAGAAAGTACAAATCAATTTACGTTTACTTTTACAAATAGAAATACAATCTTATCTACAATTGAAAGTTTGGTTGAAAGTAAATTAACAGAAGCGTATTCAAGACAGTTTTATTATTTAAAATATAGTACAAAAGATTTAAGTTCTTTATCAGCAACATGGAATTCAACAACAACAGGTACTAATACAAATACAGGATATTTTACATCAGGTGGTGCGTTAATGGTTGGAGAGTATGCAACATCTAACTTAAAATATGCAACAGTTGGCTCATTAATGAAATTTACATCTCCAGATTCACGAGAATTTTTAGACAACACACTTGTAACAGCAGGAACTGATAATGCAGAAGATAGAATGTGGGCAAAAATTAGTGTAGTTGAAGGAGATGGTGCTAACAGTGGAGTAGGTAATTTAGAATCGGGTCTTGGACCAGTCACACTTAACAATGTTATTCCTAACGGTTGTGTATTAAGTGCTATATTCCCACAATTTGTAACAACATTTAGTGATGCATTAAAAACAGATTTATTAGATAGAACAGAAGTATATGAAACATTTGGTTTACGTTATGACGTTGATAATGCAGTTTGGAAAGTAATTACATCTGAAAATATAAGTGCAAGTTCTGTATTTTCATTAGCAAATACAGGATCAACAGCAGGTACAAATTTGGATGCAAGTTGGTGGTTTAAATTTACTAATGATGGAAGTACGTACACTGTAACATATAGATCATTAGATTATGTTTTTGAATCAGTAGCTCAAAATAAATTTCATTACGATACATCAGAAAAAATTTATGATTATACAACAGGAAAAACTGTAAAAGACATAGTAAAAATTTTAAAAACAAATTCAATTGTTAGTACAGGTAATTCTATAGGATATCCAATTAATTGGCAAGTAGTTGATGTAATTACAGAATCAGACGGCTATCAAGATAATAGAAAAGTAAAAATTGGATTCTATGATGACGATGATGATGGTGTTGTAGATAATCCAGATATATATGACATTGTCGTTGAACCAGATACAAGTGTAACTACTAAATTTGTATTTTGGCAAAAATATATTTCTTATGATAATATTGAAAGATATAAACCATATGCATCAACAAATTTTGTTATATCGCAAAACGAATCCGACATTACATTATCAAGTGTAACATATACTGATGGACAATTATTTTATTTTTACGATGAAACGGAAGATGTAGTTAAGAAATATAGTTCTTCTACAAATACATTATCTACAACAACAGATTATTATGGTAGACGAGGGAGAAGTTCGTTATCTTTCCAATATAGACATAATGCAGGGCAAAATACAAGGATTGATCCTTCAGTTTCTAATATAGTTGACATTTATGTTTTGGAAAGATCATATGACAATTTATATAGAATTTGGTTACAAGAAGGTGGAACAAAACCAACAGCAAGTACGTCAGATCAAATGAGAATAAATTATTCGGGTATATTAAATCCATTAAAATCGTTATCTGATCATATTGTATATCATCCGGTAAAATATAAAGTATTGTTTGGAACGAAATCGGACGAACCATTACAAGCAACATTTAAAGTTGTTAAAAATCCAAGTACAAATGTTTCAAATGCAATTATTAAAACAAGAGTAATTTCATCAATTAATGAGTTTTTTGCATTAGAAAATTTTGATTTTGGTGATACTTTTTATTTTACAGAATTAGCCGCGTATATTCATAATAATCTTGCACCAGATTTGTTAACAGTTGTAATTGTTCCAAACCAATCGGGACAGGTATTTGGATCATTATTCCAAATTGCAAGTGCGGCAGACGAAATATTCATCAGTGGGGCCACCGTTGATGATGTTACAATTATAGATGCATTAGGAGCCAATCAATTATCAGCTTCAGGCACAGTTGTGACATCAACAAGCACAACTACTACAACAACTTCAACATCATCAGTGTCAGGCACCACTACAACAGCAGGCTCAGGATCAGCTACCGGCAGTAGTGGAGCAGGATACTAATGGCAGATAACGAAATCAATTCTCAAAGTAATCAGGAAGTTATAATCCAAGACGGAAAAGAGTATAGAAGATCTATTGCTCATCTTCCTGCATTTTATAGAACTGATACTAATCATAGATTTTTATCAAGCACAATAGATCCATTAATACAAAAAGGATCTCTTGAAAGATTAGACGGTTGGGTAGGAAAATTAGATGCTTATACAAGAAAAATAAACGATGTTTATATTCCAGCTGTCACTAGTGATAGAAAAGCATATCAGTTAGAACCTGCAGTAACATATACAGATCAAGATACGTCTTCAGTAAATCCAGAAGATCAAGTTAAATTTACAGGTACGTATGATGATTATATTAATCAATTAAAATATTTAGGTGCTCCAGTTAACAACCATGATAGATTAAACAAAGAAGTTGTATATTCTTGGAATCCAGCAGTTGACTTTGACAAGTTAGTAAATTATAGAGAATATTATTGGTTACCAGAAGGACCAAATGCAATAACAATAGATTCAGTTGGTCCAAATGCTTCAGCAGAAATTAAAGTGGGAGTAACTACTCATGATGGAAGTACAGTACGAGCTTATGTATTTGGCAATAAACCAACACAACAAAATCCTCAATTAACTTTATACAGAGGAAATACTTATAAATTTGTTGTAGACGCAAAGGAACATCCATTTTGGATAATGACAGAACCTTATCGTCAAGCTCTCGCAGAGGATGATTCAACGTCATTACTTTACACGTCAGGAGTTACAAATGCAGGTACCGATTCAGGTACAGTAACATTTACAGTACCAACTGATGCACCAGATGTATTATATTATCAATGTGGAAATCATGATAATATGAATGGTATATTTGCAATTAAAACAATTTCATCTACAACAAAAATTAATGTAGCTGAAGAAATTAAAAATACAAAAAATTATTCTTTAAGAACGTTAAGTTTATCAAATGGAATGAAAATTAGATTTGAAGCTAATGTTACAGATGAAACAACATATAAAGCAAAAGAATTTTATGTAGAAGGTGTTGGCGAAGCAATAACACTTACAAATGTTACAGATTTAATTACACCAGAATCATATGCAACAGAAACAACAATACCATACGACTCGGTTGCTTATGATACACGTCCATATGCTAAAGCATTTTATCGTCCCGAAACTCACGATTACATAACAATTAAACGTGATTCAAGAGATCAAAATGCTTGGTCAAGATATAATAGATGGTTTCATAAATCTGTAATAGACGAAACTTCAGATGCTAATGGCTATACACCTAATTTATTAGAAACAGATAGAGCTAAAAGACCGATAATAGAATTTGATTCAGGAATACAATTATATGATCATGGAACAGTTGCTAAAACTTCAATTACATTAATTGATACAGTAACAACTGACGCATTTTCAACAGTTGTAAATCAAATAGGATATATTGTTGATGGATTATCTTTACAAGACGGAATGCGTGTAATTTTTACTGCGGATACAGATCCAATTGTAAAAAATAAAGTTTATGTTGTTAATTTTGTTCACCTAAGTGATGGGTCAACAGTTGTATCGCAAGATTCAACGGCAAGAATTGCTTTAACAGAAGCATCAGATGCCACACCAGCAAATAACGAATGTGTATTTGTAGAATTTGGAACATTAAATCAAGGAAAGACTTATTATTATGATTCTTCAACTACAACATGGAAAGTAGGACAAGTAAAAACAGCAGTCAATCAACAACCATTAATGTCTTTATTTGACAATAATCAAATTTCTTTTGATAATTCAACAACGTATCCAAATTCAACGTTTGCGGGTGCCAAAATTTTTGCTTTTAAAATATCTACAACAGCAACTACTGATACAGTTTTAGGATTAAAAATAAAATATAATACGCTTAATAATACAGGTGATATTGTTTTTGAATCAGATTTTACATCAGGTACATTTACATATAAATCAGGAGATGATGTTTTAACGCACAAATACGAAACTGGCCATATAAAATATAATCTTGAAAATACTACAAATAGAAAAACAGCATGGATACAGCGGACAAACGAAAGTAAACAAAGAGTTATTAGAACTTCCATTGTAACTGATACAGAAAAACAATTTTTTCCTATTGATTTTTATAAAGAATCAGTAAATTTAACAGATTTAGAAGTTACTGTGACTGTAAACGGTGTTAAAAAAGTTTTAGCAACCGATTATACACTAGTTGATGGAACAGTAAATGAATATGTTAAATTTAATAATGAACTTGAAGTAGGCGATCAAGTTAAGTTAATAGGATATTCAGCAACAAAAAAAGTTGCTGGAAAAGGAATATACGAAGTACCAGAAAATTTATCTATTAATTCTTTAAATTCAACGCTAACCGAATTTACATATGGACAAATTTCAAATCATGTTAAAGATATTGTAGAAAAAAATTCTGAAGTTACTGGTACATATCCCGGGCCAACTACTTTAAGAGATGTGCCAGATGCAAAATTAAAAGGTGGTACTATTTTACAACATACAGGATCTTTAACTCCTGCTGTATTTGGATTAATTGATAAAAATGCAAACTTAATTTCTGCTTTAGATTATGCAAATAGAGAATATCAAAAATTTTATGATGGATTTTTGACATATGGAATGACTACTGCATATGAAGGTGTTGTTGCAGATAGAGTAGATGAAATACTTATAGCAATGAATAAAGGTAAAACAAATACGTTTCCTTTTTATTATGAAGATATGATAGGATGGGGAGAAAACTTTTCTTTAAGAACGTATACAGTAATGGATTCATCTGAAACTGAATATGCAATTGATTCGTTACAAGACATGACTACGCCAAGCAGTAGAGCGGTTTATGTATATCTTAATGATGTACAATTAGTTTTAGGTACAGATTATACTATTAGTACAACTGATGATAGTGTTGATATATCAGCTACAATTGTTGCAGGTGATATTATAAAGATACGAGATTATAGTGATACGACTGGAAGTTTTATTCCACCAACTCCAACCAAGTTGGGTATGTATCCAAAATTTAAACCTGAAAAAGTTACAGATAACACTTATCTTACAAGTACTGATATTATTATTGGTCACGATGGATCAAAAAGAAAAGCATATGGTGATTATAGAGACGATTTATTATTAGAATTAGAAAAAAGAATTTACAATAATATTAAGACTGCCTATGATAGTACATTGTTAGACGTTGGAGATGTAATGCCGTCGGCATTTTATTCAACAGAATATACAATTGACGAAGTTAATGATGTATTAGGTCCAGATTTTTATTTGTGGGCAGGAAGTAATGGAGTTCAATATATTAGTAATACAACATATAATGAAGCCAACAAATTTACATACAATTATTCAGCTAGTAATAGTGCTTTAGATAATAACGAAAAATTGCCAGGACACTGGAGAGGAATTTACAAATATTTTTACGATACAGATAGACCGCATATAAGTCCATGGGAAATAATGGGGCACTCAGAAAAGCCATCGGATTGGGAAACGTTATATGGTACAGCACCATATACATCAGGTAATATTGTTATGTGGGAGGCTATTGCCGCAAAATCGGGTAGATACGGTAAGTTAAATGCAACAAGTTATATACCAGTTGACGAAAGTGGAAACCTTTTAGATCCAATTGCGGCAAAAGTTGTAAAACATTTTAACGTACGAAATCAAAACGCAAATTGGAAGTTTGGTGATCAAGCACCGGCAGAGACAGCTTGGAGAAGATCATCTGCATATCCATTTACTTTAATGAAATTGTTAGCGTTAACAAAGCCAGCAAAATTCTTTGGATTGTTTTTTGATAATAGTAGAATAACTAAAAATATTTCAAATAATATAATTGATAGAGACACCGATATTAGACAAACTTTTTCAACAGCAAAATATCATTTAGAAAGTATTAGTTCTGTTAGACAAATAACTTCTGGGTATCAACCTTGGATAGTTAATTATTTGATATCAAAAAATTTAAATCCTGCAACATTTTTCTATAATAAAATGAAGCAACTAAATGTGCAATTAGCATATAAGTTAGGTGGATTTACAGATAAAGCAAATTTAAAAGTTTTAACTGATTCGGTATCACCAGCATCTACATCAGGCTCACAATTTATTCCTGATGAAAACTATAAAATTTTATTTAGAACAAGTAATCCTGTAAACTCTTTTCATTATAGTGGTGTTCTCATTGACAAAAATACTGATATCGGATAGTTGCATATGGTCATGTATTTGAAACAATTCAAGCAGTTGTAAATTTTTTATTAGGATATGGAAAATGGTTAGAAGCACAAGGATTCCAATTTGAAAAGTTTTCACCAGAAATAAAAGAAGTTATTAATTGGGAAACATCTGTAAAAGAGTTTTTATATTGGACAACACAAAATTGGGCACCTGGTGCCGCAATTACAGTAAGTCCAAGTGCTGATGGTTTTACTTTAGATACTGATAATTCAATTGTAGGACAATTAAAAAATTTAGCAGGAACGTATACAATACTTGATTCCGGTGGAAGATCAATTCCTATAAACAAAATTTCAACTAAAAGATTTGGCAAAACATTTAGTTTGTCACTTAAAGATCCAGAATTAGGTTTATATAATATTGCTCTTAATACGGTTCAAAAAGAACATATTTTATTATTTGATAATGAAACAGTGTTTTCAGATATTTTATTTGATAAAATTACAGGATTTCGCCAAGCAAGATTAAAAGTTGTTGGATGGAAAACAGGATCATGGAATGGTGATTATTATGCACCAGGATTTGTTTTTGATCAAGCACAGGTTAATTACTGGTTAAAAAATACAGATTATCAAGTCGGTGATACAGTTGAATATCAAGGAAAATTTTATGTAGCAAAATTAAATCATGGGTCAGGAGCAAAGTTTGTTTATACTAATTGGATATTAAAAGGAAATAAGCCAGCTCCACAACTTATTCCAAATTTTGATTATAAAATATCACAATTCAATGATTTTTATGATTTAGAAACAAATAATTTTGATGAATCACAACAAAGTTTGGCACAGCATTTAATTGGATATCAAAGTAGAGATTATTTAGAAAATTTATTTGTAAATGATATTTCTCAATATAAGTTTTATCAAGGATATATTAGAGAAAAAGGAACGCAAAATGCGATTGACAAATTATTAAAAGCTAAATTTGACGAAGATGATATTAATATAGATCTTTATCCTGAATGGATGGTTCGTAAAGGTGAATTTGGAAATGCTAACGGAAAAGAAAACATACAAGTTACACTTGATGACACAGTGTTTACTAGTAATTTCCAAAGTCTAGAATTATTGGATACATCAAATGATACAGTAGACTGGGCAAAATCGGTTTCGATAGTACAAGATAATTTTTATGCGAAGCCTATTGAATATACAGCAAGTACAACATTTTCACAATATGATTACTCAGCCGAAAATGTAGATCGTGATAATGTACAAATTTATAAAACAGCAGGATATCCAAGAGTTACTCAGGTACAACATACCGCATTTAATAGTACAGATTTATTAAATTTAGATGTAAACAGTATAACTGCAACTGACTTAATTTGGATAGCAAACAAAACAAATAACGATTGGGACGTCCAACGAATAACAAATGCAGGAATTAAAATTGCTGGTATACAGTCAGTAAATGATGCAACACAATTACAGCTCACATTTACAGGAGCTCATAGTTTTTCAGCAGGATCTACAACTACTACTGCTGATTATATGGCAATTGCTAATTCAGAATCCGAAGAATTAAATGGAGTGTATATTGTTCAATCGGTTGATGATTATAAAAGAATTACTATAGATTATGCAGGAGATACTGGATTTATTCCAGCAGTAGAAGACGGATCAACAGCTGATACATATGGAAATGTTTATAAATTTGTTAGTGTAAGATTATCTACAATGAATAATGTTAATGCTCTGTTGTCTTACAGAGATTATAAAGACTTAGATACTGTTAATGAAAAAGAAGGTGATAAGGTTTTTGTAGATAATGATGCAAATTCGCTTTGGACTGTATACGAAAAACAAGACCCATATACATTAGTTAGAAGATTATCACCAGACACAAATGCTGATCAAGATTTTGGATATCAAATTGTTGCAAGAAATGATGGTAGAACGGCTGTTGTGTCAGCACCAACTAAAGGACAAGGTACTATTCACTTCTTATTTAGATCTGATAGAACAGCTGGTACAACATTTACAACACAAAGTTCAGTTACAATGACTGACAACGACGATAATACAAGTAAATTAGGTTACTCATTATCAATGAGTACTGATGAAAATTTTGTAGTAGCCGGTGCACCATATACAAATGCTATTGGTGATGATGGTAGTACAAGATTTATCGATTCTGGATTAATAAAAATTTACGCTTGGAATTCTACGTCATTTACATATGGAATTCTTAATACAATAACTCCACCAACAGACGGGTCGAGTGCAAATACAAATTTAAATTTTGGTTGGTCTCACAAAATTTGTGAACCGGGTGCTGACAGTGTAAGAAGCACAACAACAAAATATTTGTTTGTAGGTGCACCGGGAAGTAATTCAGACAACGGTGTAGTTTATATGTATGAATGGAGTATAGGATCAGATGGATCAACATATGATACATGGACACAAAATTTAACAATAACATCTTCTTTAGGAAATGTTTCAAGATTTGGACATAGACTAGCGGCAAACGACAATGGTGACATTCTTGCAGTTAGTTCAACGTCATCTGCAAAAGCAGGTGCAGTAGAAATTTTTAGAAGAACGTCACAATCAAACGATGACAGTGTAGATCATTCATTTACACTTGTACAAACATTAACAGGCACAACAGCAGACGGATCAACGTTGAATACAAGTTTTGGTAGTGCGTTAACAATGAGCAAAGATGGTACAACATTAATAGTTGGTGCTCCGGGTGCCGACAATACAGATCAACCAGACGCAGGTGCAGTTTATTATTACAAATGGAATGCAGACGGATCTACAAACACATATACTTTACAGCAAACTATAAATGCTCCAGATACACAATCAAATCAGAATTTTGGTAGTTCTGTTGATATAAATGCTTCAGGAAATAGATTAGTAATTGGTGCAGAAAAATTTGCAAATGCACGTGAAATGAAATTTGATTCAGGTTCTACAACATTTGATTTACAAGATACAAGAGTAGTAGATGAAAATATTGGATCAGGTGGTGCATATACCGCCACAATGTATCATACAGAGTTTGTTATTGATGACAAATTAGTTACAACAGGTGTTAGTGCAAATGATGATTTTGGAAAAGGTGTTTGCATAATCGATCAAACAGTATTTGTAGGTGCTCCAGATGATGACGGAAATACAGATACGGACGGTAGTACTTTAATAAGCAATGATGGTACAACTGCAATATTTGATTTAACTAAAGATGACACATATTCTTGGAAGTCAATTGCATCAGAAACTGCATTAATTGATAAAGATAAAATTGCATCAGCATTTCTATTCAATTCAGCAACAAATAAAATTATTGATCATTTAGATTTATATGATCCTGTAAAAGGTAGAATTCTTGGAATAGCAGATAGAGAAATTAATATTAAAACAACGTGGGATCCAGCAGTTTATAATTTTGGTCCTAAAGCTAATAGTAAAATTTCATGGGCAGAAAATCATATTGGAGAAGTTTGGTGGGATTTATCAAAAGTTAAATGGATATGGTACGAACAAGGAGACCAAGAATTTAAAACAAATAATTGGGGTAAAGTATTTCCTGGTTCTTCTATAGATATTTACGAATGGGTTGAAACAACATTACTGCCAAGTGAATGGGTTGCACAATCAACTACACTTGTATCGGTAGGATCGTTTGGAACTCCATATAAGGCGGACGATACAGAATTTACTTTAAAACAAAAATACGATTCAACGTTGGATGGTTTTGTAAATTATTATTATTATTGGGTAAAAAATTCAACAGTTCTACCAGAAAATAGTGTTGTAGATAGAGTAAGAACTACATCAGCAGTTGCAACTATTATTTCAAACCCTTCAGGATCGGGTTTAAAATATTTTTCAGTAACAGATAAAAACAAATTAATTATTAACAATATAAAAAATGATCTTGTTAATGATTATGTTGTATTAAATGTAGATTATAAAACAAATAGTTTAGAGTCAGAACCACATTCTGTTTGGAAATTAATTAAAGAAGGTGATAAAGATTCAAGACCAGATAGCACAGTTGAAGCTATTTGGTGGGATAGTTTAATTGGACAAAATTCAGCAGGTAATAAAGTTCCTGATGTAGATTTACCTATTAATGAAAGATATGGTACAAATATTAGACCAAGACAGAGTTGGTATATTGATAGATATGATGCACTAAAAGAAATTATTGATTATGCTAATTCAATTTTAAAAATAAATCAGTTAGCAGATACAATTGATTATACAAATTTAAATTCTGCAGATCCAGAGCCAACTGTACAAAGTTTAGAGTGGGACGCATCAGTTGATACGTATGCAGATTTAAGTTATATTGATACAAGAAATTTAAGCGGTACTGTAAACTATCTTGTTAAAGCAGACGAAAATATAAATGGATATTGGGCAATTCATCAATGGAACGGAACATCTTGGAATAGAACTAAAGTACAAACGTATAATACATCAAAATATTATGCATATGTAGATTGGTATCAAACAACAGGATCAATGGTACACGATGAAGATACTTTAATTGACAAACAAGTAACATATCAATACGAATTAGATGCATTAGATTTAGATGTAGGTAAACACGTTAAAGTAACGTCAGCAGATACAGGTGGGTGGAAAATATTCATGAAAACATCTACAGGTTGGGAAAATGTTGCTACAGAAAACGGAACAATACAATTATCTACAAAACTTTATGATTATAGTATAGATGATACAGGATTTGCAGGAGAAGATAATTTTGATGATAACTTCTTTGATCAAGAACCTGCATTAGAAACACGTAAAATTTTAACAGCGTTAAGAGATAATATTTTTATTAATGAACTTTCAATTTACTATAACACATTATTTTTTACTGGTTTAAGAAAAGTATTGGCAGAACAGACGTATGTAGATTGGATGTTTAAGACATCATTTATTAATGTAAAAAGTTCTGTTAGAGCTTTAGATCAAAGAAAAACTTATACTACTGGCAGAGACGCTTATGTAGAAAGTTATATAAATGAAGTTAAACCTTTCCATACTAAACTCAGAGAATACAAATTAGGTTATACATCAACAGATACACAAGATGGAATTAATACAGATTTTGATAATCCACCGTTTTATGATAGTGATGTAGGAAAAATTAGAAACATTAATACAACGTCAGATACTACAAAGTTAACAGAATATCCATGGAGAATGTGGAATGATTATCATAAGAAACACGTTGCATCAATTACACTTACAGCAGGAGGTTCAGGATACGAAACAGCGCCAACAGTAAGTATACTTGGTGGTACAACTGGATCATCAGGACCGTTCCAAATTTATGATGTTGCGGCATCAGGTTTAGGAGCTGGAACTTTGGCATACTTTTATCCATTATATACATCAGAATCACAGGCAAATATTGCAGATACACAAAATAGTGGTTCGGGAACATCACGATCATTTACATTTACAAGTTACTCTGGTACGTTCTATATGCCAACGTCACATACAACTTATAATCAGTCAACAAAATCTGCATTGTACAAAATGTATACAACACCAGATACAACTGCGGCGACTGCCACTGCAACAATAAAAGATGGATCAGTTACTGCAATCACTGTCACAGGAATTGGAGCAAATTATACATCAACACCAACTGTCTTACTTACGGGAGGAGGATCTGATGGATTAACTCCTTCGGATAAAGCAAAAGCATATGCAAATCTAAATAATGATCTTGCAAGAGATTTTGATATGACAATGAGATTTGATAGAATTTCATCAACATCAATTGTACAAGATTGGGCGGCAAGTACAAGTTATGAATATGGAGCATTAATTAGATATAACAACGAACTTTATAAAACAACTAAAGCACTTACAACTGGAACAACATTTAGTGAAAATAATTTGTATAAGTTTACAGGCGCAGAAAGAAAAATAACTGCGGCAGACAGAATTCAAGGTATGTATACACCAACGTCGGGAATGCCTGGTATTGAACTTTCACAAGTTATGTCAGGTGTTGACTATGGTGGAACAGTAGTTACAGGATTATTATTTTCAGAAGGACAAGGATGGGATAAAACTGGTTGGTATGACTTTCCATGGGATCATTTTGGATCATCATCAGTGCTTACATGGTACGGTGATGGGTCAACAGTAGCGTTTTCTTTTGCAACAGCACCATCTTTTGGAGATGTTTATACATTATATTATGACGCAACTAGACAAACAGGAGATGTGTTTAGAGGCGATGGATCAACTACAACGTTTTCAGTTAGTACAGCACCCGGAGCCGGAGTTAAAGTTGAATTAATTAAATTTGATGATGATACAGTTTTAACACCTACTGATGATAAGACATTAGATAGTTTATTAACAGGTGGATTATTTAATACTGCTTTAGGAATAGCACCATCGGATCTTCTTTTAGAAGGTGACGATTTTATTTCACCAGATACAAGTTATGCACCAGAAGAAGCAGTACCAGGTCAATTATTTGATACTTTAGATATTAAAGTTTATACGTCACCAGAAAGTGGCACACCTTTTATTACTACTAAAAATTATAGAGGTGATGGCAGTACAACAACATTTGCAATAGGAGATTATCCAGGTACATTAGGATCAGTTACTGTATCAGTTAATGGGTCTGTTAAAAAACTTACAACAGATTATACAATAAATGTTAAAAATAAAACTATTACGTTTGGAACAGCACCAGTTAATATGTCTGTGGTGTCTACAAAAACTTTTGCAATATCTGGAGAAAATTATAGAGTGTTAGATGTTTATACTGGTGATGGATCAACAACACAATTTACAACATCAACAAGAGAAAACTTTAATTTGGATTCTGCAAATTCACAAGTTTTTATAACAATAGATGGTGTACCAACAACAGCTTATACAACAACGTCTAGTGCCAATACAATTATTGTTACATTTACTTCAGCACCCGCGGCAAATACTTTAATACAAGTTGCAGGATTTAATCAAACATCGGCAACAAGAGCTTATGCTGAAATAAGACAAGAACAAATTCAATATGATGGATCAACAGTAAGATACACATTAACATATCCACCAGGAGCAATTGGACCGTATTCAGGTTTAACTATAATTGAAGTTAATGGAAAAGTTTTAAGAGGCCCAGACAATACATATTATTTAGGTGACGGTAGCACATATACATACAGCGTGGTTACAGGTAGTGGCCTATTAGATGATTCCACAGTTGATCCTGCAAAAACAATCACATCTGCTTCAGAGGTAGAAGTTTATGTAAATGGAACAAAAAAAGATTTGAATACACATTATACAGTTGATGTAGCAAATCAAAATGTTGACTTTGTTGCAGATTCAGTACCAACAGCAACAGATGTTATAGCTATTTCAACATTAGTTGATAATCATTATTACAATGATGGCAACGATTTTATTCTTAAAACAACACAAATGACAACAGACGGTTATACATTAAGCGCCAATGATTATATGAATGTTACAACTTTTAACAATGCACTTGGTATGAAACAAAGACGTGAAGTTTTAGAAGGTATTTCATCAGGAATACTTAAATTAAGATTTGATCCAATAGCTTCTGACTATATGTTTGTTTGGGTAAATGGTAAAGAACTAATACAAAATCATGATTTTACAGTATCAGGAAATACAATTACTATTATTAGTCAAACATTAACACAATCAGATAGAATTGATGTAATGTATTTTGCTGGTGATACTAATACTGGAGCAACAGGATTTAGAATTTTTAAAGATATGTTGAACAGATCGTTTTATAGACGTATTAGTAAAACATCAACTACACAACTTGATCAGGATTTATTGCCTGGAGATAAAACAATTACAGTAGTAGATGGTTCTAAACTACCATCTGCAGACGGAAGTACTAACTTACCAGCTGTAATTTTTATAGATAAAGAAAGAATTGAATATTTTGAAAAAAATACCCATGTACTATCACAATTAAGAAGAGGTACATTGGGTACAGGAATTAAGGTGCATAGAGGTGGCACAGAAGTGGTAGATGCCAGCGGAACACAAACTATCCCTTATGCAGATACAGTGTATACTAACACCTTTACAGGTGACGGCAGTACAACAGTGTTTGCTCTATCACAAGCCCCAACCTCTGCTAGTGAGTTAGACATATTCATTGGTGGCCAACGATTGTTGCTTACTAGCGAGGACGGTTCTACTATAAATTACTCGGTGGATGGATCGACAACAGCAGTAACATTAAGCACTGCTCCAGCATCAGGAACACAAATTAAAATATTACACAAGAAAGGACAGGTGTGGTACACAGCGGCAGATGGTAATCCATCAAATGGTAAAGGATTACAAGCTTCTACAACACCACAAGCTAAATTCATAGGAGAGGAACCAACAAATGCACCTGAATAAATACAATAAGATGACAGAAGAATCTAAACAAAACGAACCAAAAGAAGAGATACAAAAACCACAAGATCAAACGGGTGTTTGTATGACTGGACATATCAAAATATGGGATCCAGAAACTGGTGAAGTAATAGTAGATAAAAGAAATGCAATCCATTATGAAAATATGTCTCAGGGATTAGCAAACAGTCTTGCAAATAAAACAACAGGATTTATACACGAAATGGCATTTGGAAATGGTGGTACATCTGTTGATCCAACAGGAATTATAACATACCTTACTCCAAATAGCACAGGTACAAATGCAACATTATATAATCAAACATATTATAAAGTAATAGATGATAACTCATCTACAAATAAAGATGCAACAAGAAATAAATTAGAAGTTCGACATACAGCAGGAAATAAATTTACTGATATAGTTTGTACTTGTACTTTAGATTATGGAGAGCCAACAGGACAAGCGGCTTTTGATAACACAACAAATTTTAATGGTGATTATGTATTTGATGAATTAGGATTAAAAAGTTGGGAAGGAACAGAAAACGGAAGTACAAATAAATTATTGACACACGTTATATTTCATCCAGTACAAAAGTCATTAAACAGATTAATACAAATTGATTATACTTTAAGAGTACAATCATTAACAACATTTACTGAAACAAGTTCTACTGCGGCAAGTACAAGTAACACGGTAAGTGGAACAACAGCAGGTAGTAACACAGGATATTAAGGATGCCATATACAGTAAACAGAACAAATAGCTCTGCAGAACCTGGACAATATACGGTTAGTGATTCTGTTATTAATACAGAAACAGATCTTTCTCTTATTGGAAAAGGATATGCAGGATACGGTGAAGCTATTGCTGAAAACTTTTTACATTTATTAGAAAATTTTTCAAATACAAGTGAACCATCAAAACCTATTACAGGACAACTTTGGTGGGATTCAACAAATTCTAGATTAAAGGTTCATAATGGATCAGCGTTTGTTCCGGCTGGTAGTAATGCACCTTATCAATCAGCGGCACCAAGCTCAATGGTAGCAGGTGACCTTTGGATAGATTCAGATACAAATCAATTATATCTTTATACTGGTTCAGCAAGTGTTTTAGTAGGACCGCCAACATCTGGAGGTAGTACAAATGGATTTACATATCATACTATTTTGGATTCAAGTGATGCAAATCAAAATATTACTAAATGGTTTAATGGCGGAAATTTAATTGCAATTATTTCAGAAGACGAATTTACACCAAAAGTTGCTATATCAGGATTTGCAACAATTAAAAAAGGAATAACTTTAACTACTGCAATATCAGATACAAAACTTCAAGGAACAGCAACTGACTCGGATGCATTAGGAGGAGTAGCGGCCGCAAATTATTTGAGATCAAATGCTAACGATACAACATCAGGTACATTAGGTATTACAACAGATTCAGGTATGACTCTAGGTGCTGACAATGATTTATCATTAACAATTGACGCTACTGGTGTAGTAGTTTCAAATACAACACAAGATACAGATATAGAATTTAAAGTAAATGATGGTGGTGCAACTGTAACACTTATGCACTTGGATGGTGCATCATCAAAAGTAGGAATTAAAAATACAGCACCAACAACAGAATTAGATGTAACAGGAACAGTTACAGCAACAGCATTTGCAGGTAACTTAACAGGAAACGTGACAGGAACAGTTACAGGTACATCAACATTAGACTTGCCATTAACAGGAGGTACTTTAACTGGTACAGTTAATACAAGATCATTAATTCCAACAGCAAATAACACTTACAATTTAGGATCAAGTGGATTAAAATTTGCTACGTTATATGCAACAACACATACATCAAGTTCAGCTGACTTGGCAGAAAAATATACATCAGATTCAGAATATTCTGTAGGTACAGTTGTAATATTTGGCGGAGATAAAGAAATTACACAATCAACAATAGCAGAAGATACAAGAGTTGCAGGAGTAATAAGTGATGAACCTGCTTTTATAATGAATGATGAATCCGAAGGACAAACAGTTGCATTGATAGGAAAAATAAAATGTAGGGTACATGGCAACGTTAATAAAGGAGATTTACTAACAACATCAGGACAAATCCCTGGATGTGCAAGAAAATCATGGACACCTAAAGCAGGATCAATTATAGGAAAAGCAATGGAAACTTATGTAGGTGATAAAGAAGCTGTCATTTTAATAAGTGTAGGGAGACAATAAATACTGGTATAAAATATTATGGCGTACACAATTAACAAAACAGATGGAACAATAGTTGCTACAATAACAGATGGCACAATTAATAATTCAACATCATTAACACTATTTGGAAAAAGTTATTCAGGTTTTGGTGAAGCATTAAACGAAAATTTAGTAAAATTATTAGAAAATCAAGCATCTACATCAACACCAACAGCACCATTAACTGGAGAACTTTGGTTTGATACAAATACTGCACAATTAAAAGTATACGATGGTTCAGCATTTAAACCAACAGGTGGTGCAAAATCACAATCAGCTCAACCAAGTTCAGCATCAGCAGGAGATTTCTTTCATGATACTGATGATGATCAAATATATTTTTATACTGGTAGTGCTTGGCAATTATTAGGACCGGTATTTAATTCAACACAAACATTATCTGGATGGTATATTGAAACACTAGCTAGTGGAGGTGGAGATAAAACTGTTTCCTCAATGTATGCAGGTAATACAAGAGTTGCAATTTTATCAAAAGAAACATTTACACCATCAGTTTCACAAACAGGATTTGCTTCAATTAAAGCAGGTATTACTTTAAATTCAACTTTAGGTGCTGTATTTGAAGGAACAACTACGTCAGCAACAGCTTTAGACGTATCAGGAACAACAAACACATCATCTACAGTTATTGCCGGAGGCAATTTTTTAAGAGCAGATGCGGCAGACACAACAACAGGTGCAATTACAATTGATGCAGATACAGGATTAATTGTTGGTGATGCACAAGAATTTTCAGTAACAGTTTCAAGCAACAATGTTATATTAGCACAAACATCTGCTGATAAAGATTTTACAATTACTACAAATGATTCAGATGGTGGTGGAACAAAAAATTCAATGGTTATTACTGGTGCCACAGGTGCAATTGCACTTACTGGTAATGTATCAATTACAGGAAATTTAACAGTTACAGGAAATTATGATACAGCGGCAACAACTACTTCTACATATACAGACACATTTATAAAAGTTAATACTAGTAATGCAGAAGCAGATGCAGGATTAATTGTTGAAACATCTGATTCTGATGACGCTAGAATATTTTATGAAGTTGCTACCAACAGATGGATGGCTGGAGAAGGTGGAAATTATTCTCAAGTTATTAGAGCGGCAGATGCCACTACAAATGGAGCAACAAGTCCAAGTACAGTTTTAACTACAGACTCATCTGGAGGTTTAACCCTTGCTTCTTTGGCATTATCAGCCGTAGGATCAATTTCCGAAGGTGATACATCTAATAAAAACGTACCAACTATTGGTGCCGTTGTTACATTTGGAAACCTTTGGGGTGGTTCAGCAAAAACGGTATCTACATCCGCACCAACATCGGGTGACGGTAGCGATGGAGACTTTTGGTTCGTAAGGGAGACTTAATCCTTTATGGCAACCGTAATCAAAGAATTCATTTATTCAGGAACGCTTCAAATAGCAGACGTACCTATTGGAGTTACTGCACTTACCATGCATTTATGGGGTGGCGGTGGAGGCTCTGGAGGAGCGGATGCTACAGGTCCGGGATCAAACGCGGCCGCAGGTCATTATGTAACCAAAACAGATTTCGACATGACATCATATGATGGTGTTAAATCTATTGCTGTTGCAGTTGGCGGTGGCGGTGGAGGCGGAACATCAGGTCAAGAAGCTGACGGTGGAAGAAATGGACAAAGTTTAACTGGCTATTCTGGAGGAAATGGTGGAAAATCAGGCGTATCAGGTATTTCAGGTTCTGGAGGTGGCGGAGGTGGTGCCACAACAGTAACATTATTTGAAAGTGGACAATCAGTAAACAATATTGAAGTAGCTATCGCAGGTGGCGGTGCCGGCTCTGGAGGTAGTGGAACATACTCTTTAGGAGGTGCAGGTATTAATTTAAATGTAGCAACAGGAAACACACCAGACTCATTAGGAGAAAATGGTGCAGGTCACGAAGGAGATGGTGGCGGCGGTGGAGCTGGAGGCGGTGGAGCCGACGGTGGAAAAGGCGGATCAGGTGCTTATGGCGATGCTGGAGGAAATGGCGGATGGGCAGCAATAATATTTA
>LUMJ01000302.1_pt1 | contig 29608 bp, 25 predicted proteins | sample 729631 | NCBI WGS metagenome assembly LUMJ01 (sample SAMN03860266, study PRJNA289734) | marine metagenome | biome: seawater column; feature: ocean; material: water; isolation source: Red Sea water column Station 22 - depth 500m | place: Saudi Arabia: Red Sea | collected 2011-10-15 | depth 500 m
CCACTAAAAAAGAACTGGGGTTACCAGAAGAAAAATTTTATTTACCTAAAGTAGTAGTAGACTATTTTCAATCCCGATTTACGGAATTGAGAGAATTAATTTCAAAATGGGATGAAGATTCAAAAGCAGCTAAAGAAAAGGCTGATTTAGAAGCTTTGTGGAACATAACTATTAATGAAATATTACCTGAGATTTCTTACCCTAAATTTGAGTCTGGATCATCCTTGGCAACTCGGAAGGCATTTGGAGCCACCTTGGACAAATTTGCAGAGCAGGTTCCCTCAATTATAGGTGGTTCTGCAGATTTGGAGCCTTCGAATTATACAGGAAATTTTGCCAAAAAATATGGTGATTTTAGTCGGGAAAACCGGACAGGGCGTAATTTAGCATTTGGTGTAAGAGAATTTCCCATGGCAGCAGCTTTGAACGGAATGGCACTACATGGAGGCGTACTCCCTTTTGGCGGGACTTTCCTTGTATTTGCTGATTATGAACGGCCAGCCTTGCGCTTAGGGGCGATTCAACATTGCAGTGTGATTCATGAATTTACTCATGATTCATTTTACGTAGGAGAAGACGGCCCCACCCACCAGCCAATCGAGCATGTGATGGCGCTGAGGGCGATTCCAAATTTCAATGTGTTTAGGCCTGCAGATGCGAAGGAAACTTCCGCATGTTTCAGATTGGCCATAGATCAGAAAGAAACACCAAATGCATTATTACTTACAAGGCAGGGCGTAAAAGTCTTGGACCATGAAATGGATTCAATTGTGGATGGAGTTTCCAAAGGGGCTTATTCAGTGATGGATTGTGATAATCCTGAGCTCGTTTTTTTAGCTACTGGTTCAGAGGTCTCTTTGGCTATCGATGTGGCAAAATCCATGAATGATAAACGTATTCGTATCGTAAGTATGCCATGCTGGGAGATTTTTGAAAAGCAATCCGATGAATACAAAACATCTTTAATCCCGGATCGAGGAGCTATGAAAATTTCCATGGAAGCAGGGATCATAGATGGATGGGAGAAATATATTGGGCCTAATGGATTATCCATTGGCATTAATCATTTTGGTGCATCAGCACCCGGAAAAAATCTGGCGAAAGAATTCGGTTTTACTGCTGATCAAGTTGAAGTAAAAATCCGTGATCATTTAAAGGCCCTTTTATAATCCAATGAAAATACATATCGCAACAGATCATGCAGGATTGGAACTAAAGAATATCATTAAAGAACATTTGATCAACGAAGGTTACAATGTGACGGATCATGGTGCCCATGAATATGATGCTTTAGATGATTATCCCGATTTTATTTTTCCCTGCGCCCATGCTGTTGCAGATGACACGGAAAGCCGCGGAATAATTTTAGGTGGATCCGGCCAGGGAGAAGCCATGGCAGCTAATCGGGTAAAGGGAATTCGAGCTGCTGTTTATTATAATGGTCCCAATGAAATTGTAAAACTATCTAGGGAACACAATAATGCCAATGTTTTATCTCTTGGCGCTCGCTTTATGGATGAAGGCGAAATTTTGTCTGTAATTAAATCGTGGCTGAACGAACCTTTTGCAGGAGGGAGGCACCAAAGAAGGATTGATAAACTTGATTTATAATATAAAACTATAATTTATTAGCTAAATAGTTTGATATCTCACCAAGATTTTTTTTCGTATTCATATTCCAAAATCGTTTATCAGAATTAAAATTAACTTTAGTTATTTTTAAATTTTTTATCAGCGACAATAAACTAAAATCATTTTCATTAATTGCTAATTCAAGATAATTCAATGTACGTTTATGATATAGTGCGCAGGTAACTTGATACCGATTATTACTAAAAGGTATCACTATATCGGATTCTTGGGCGTTACTATTCCACAACATTTGAAATACATCTGCCTCAATTAATGGTATGTCACAGGAAACCAGTTGAATCCAATCGTGCTCTGAATGTTGAATCGCTGTATATAAACCATTAATTGGTGCTTGAATTTCAAGTTGATCACAAATGAATGGCTTTTTAAAATTTTTGGGTTTTTCTTTTCCGATGACTACCCGCTCTTCGAAATGCATGCATGCATCCCAAATGCGGTCCAAAACTGATTTGCCATTGATATTCGCACGCCATTTTTCAGATCCAAATCGTTCACTTTTTCCACCAATTAGAATGAATGCTGAAATTGGAATTTTTCTAGAATGATTCATATCAAGATTTATTTAATATTGTCCTTCGTAAATATAAGGATTGCTTTGAATAGGAAGATATGCTTCTCAATTTAAGTAGAATAATCAGCAAAATTTTTTTGAAAAAAGATAAATGAATTACGGTTTTGTCATTGATAATAGAATGTGTATTGGATGCCATGCCTGCACCGTTGCATGTAAAAGCGAACATGATATCCCAATTGGTGTAAACCGCACCCATGTGAAATATATTGAAAAAGGTTCGTTTCCAAATAACAGTCGTGAGTTCTCAGTACATCGTTGTAATCATTGTGCGGACGCACCCTGCGTAGAAATTTGTCCTACTACTGCTTTATATACCCGCGCAGATGGTATCGTAGATTTTGATAGTGATCGATGCATTGGCTGTAAATCCTGTATGCAAGCGTGTCCATATGATGCATTGTATATTGATCCTGAAACACACACGGCAGCCAAGTGTAATTATTGTGCCCACAAAATTGATGGTGGCTATGAACCGGCATGTGTCATAGTCTGCCCAGTGGAAGCAATTATATCTGGTGATTTGGATAATACCAACTCAAAAATTTCCCATTTGGTATCAGAGGAAGAAACGATAACCCGTAAACCGCAAAAAGGGACTAAACCCAATTTATATTATGTAAATGGTTCGCCTGAAATGCTCGACCCCAATGCTACAAAACAGGACGCAAATTATTTATGGTCTGAACAATCGGTAGGTGTAGGTCATTTTGCCAAATATGCCGACCAGCGTTCATCTGAAGCGGATAACGAGAATCTTTTGGTGCAGTTGGCTATGGAATATTCAGCCAAAACAGGTAAGCCGATTGATCAGCGTGCCATTGATAATGTGGCTAAAGAGATTCAAAAAGATACTGACACAAAGAACACCCGCCGTGTTTATGACAGTCCAAGTAAAGGAGTACTTTGGGGCTGGGAAGTGCCAGCCTATGTATGGACCAAAGCTATTGCTACAGGGACATTTTTAATGATGGCTATTTGGCATTTTTTTAATGGTGGAATTGAATCATCATCAGAATTGACAGGGTTGATCACAACTCTTGGATTTATGGGCATTACCGGTGCATTGTTGGTAAAAGATTTAGATAGGCCTGACCGTTTTCTTTATGTGCTATTGCGTCCACAATGGAAATCTTGGTTGGTACGTGGAGCATACATTATTACAGGATTTGGCGGTTTTGTCACTTTGAAATTATTGGACAAATATTTTCGTCTTGGATTAGAATGGCTTTGGTGGCCTGGAGCAGCGTTTGCTGTAATGGGCGCTGTTTATACAGCATTCTTATTTAACCAGGCTCGAGCACGAGATCTCTGGCAGATACCTATTCAGTCTGCTATTCATATGTTAGTTCATGCATTAATGGCCGGATCAGTCGTCATGATGGTTATTGCTCCTGAAACAAGTGATAGTATGGCCCATATACTTTTATGGGGCATTTTATTGAATATGGTCTTCATCGCGAAAGAAATTTTTATACCACATGATACGCCTGATACAAAAAAAGCAATTCATCTGATGACAAAAGGATATTATTCCAAGTATTTCTGGGCTGGTATTGTACTTGGTAGTGTCGTCCCAATCATCATTTTGAATACCATGTCAGGAAGTACGGTTCTAATTGCTGGTGGGTTGATATTAATTGGGATATTTTTAACAGAATTTGTGCGCATTCGTGTACCGCAAATGATACCGTTGAGTTAATATGATAAAACGTAGTTGGATTGAAACATTTTCGGAATCCATTGGAATCATTTCCAAAATTTCTGATCGACCAGATTGGTCGGAAGAATTTGTTATGGAAGGTCCACGCGAGTTATATAAATATCCGGATCCCAAAGAATGGAATGATTTTATGGAGTTGGACCCACAGGCATGGCCGGAGAAAAAAGAAAGGCGTTATTCCATTGTTCCTACTACTTGCTTTAATTGTGAATCTGCTTGCGGTCTTTTAGCTTACATTGATAAAGATTCTAATAAAGTTCAGAAATTTGAAGGGAATCCTCATCATCCTGGTAGCCGAGGGAGAAATTGCGCCAAAGGCCCAGCTACCATCAATCAAATCAATGATACTGAACGCATTCTTTATCCACTGAAGCGTAAAGGGAAGCGAGGATCTGGTGAATGGGAACAGATCACTTGGGATCAGGCATTGGATGAGATTTCAGAAAAGATTGCCGCATCAATCCGAAAACGAAAGGATGGTGTAATGTATCATGTAGGACGTCCCGGTCATGAAGGCTATACGGAAAGAGTCCTAAAGGCTTGGGGAGTGGATGGGCACAATTCCCATACAAATATATGTTCTGCCGGTGCCCGTACAGGATATGCCATGTGGCATAAATACGATCGGCCCAGTCCCGATCATACCAATGCGGAGGTAATCTTATTGGCGTCATCTCACTTGGAAACAGGCCACTATTTCAATCCACATGCCCAACGGATTATGGAAGGAATGATGAAGGGTGCCAAGCTGATTGTTATTGATCCGCGCCTATCCAATACCGCGTCAATGGCAGATGAATGGATGCCTACGTATCCCGGTAGCGAGTCTGCGGTTTTCATGGCTATGGCCAAGATCATTTTGGATGAAAAGCTATACGATCGCCATTATATGGAAAACTGGGTTAACTGGGATGAATATCTCAAGAATCTTCATCCGGAAGATCCGATAGCGTTTGACCAATTTATCAAACGCTTGAGCGAAGAGTGGGTAGAATACACACCTGAATTTGCGGCAAACGAGGCCCAAATTGATCCTGAACAAATTATCCGTGTTGCACGATTGATTGGAAAGGCTGGAAGTAAATTGTCAACCCATGTATGGCGAGGTGCATCCATCGGAAATCTCGGAGGATGGCAAGTAGCCCGGACACTGCATTTACTAAATGTCCTCACTGGTTCAGTAGGTACAGAAGGGGGTACGTCTCCAAGTGCCTGGAATAAATTTCACCCTACATTTTTTGATTCACCACCGGGGCCCAATGCCTGGAACGAACTGACTTGGCCACCCGAATACACCCTATCTCATTATGAAATGAGTGAAATTTTGCCCCATTTGCTGAAAGATAACCGCGGGTCTTTAGATGTGTATTTCACCCGTGTATTTAATCCGGTGTGGACCTACCCGGATGGTTTTACATGGATTGAGATGCTATCCGATTCGGAAAAGATCGGTTGTCATATTGCTTTGACACCCACATGGAATGAAACTGCTTTTTTTGCCGATTACGTACTGCCAATGGGACACGCCTCCGAAAGACATGACATCAATTCTTATGAAACTCAGGCGGGTGTATGGATTGCCTTTCGCCAACCAGTTTTGCGGGAAAAAGCCCGCCGTGATGGACAGGATGTAAAATTTACCTATGAAGTGAACCCTGGTGAAGTATGGGAGGAGGATGAATTTTGGATAGAACTTTCATGGCGGATTGATAAAGAAGGGGACTTAGGGATTCGAAAGCATTTTATAAGTCCTTATCGGGAAGGTGAAAAAATTAATATTGATGAGTATTATCAGTACATTTTTGAAAATACAAAAGGCTTACAGGAAGTAGCAGGTAAGGAAGGCTTAACGCCATTGGAATACATGCGTAAATATGGTGCTTTCATGGTAGAAGAAAATATTTATAATAATAATGAAAAAGAATTAACTGATTTCGATATCAGTAGCACTGAAGTAAAAATAAATGGACAAATAGAAAAAGATGGTAATGTTATTGGTGTACAAGTGGATGGTAAGAATTATGGCGGTTTTCCCACACCTTCAAAACGGCAGGAGATTTATTCTCAGACTATCGCAGATTTCGGTTATCCAGAACACGTAACCCCCGGATATAGAATTAAAAGTCATGTTCATTTAGACAACATGGACCAAAGCAAAAATGAGTGTGTGTTGTTACCTAATTTTCGTTTGCCAACCCATATTCATTCACGGTCCGCAAATTCCAAATGGCTTACGGAAATCGCACACAGGAATCCCATCTGGATTCATACCAAAGATGCGAAAAGATTGGGAGTTAATAATGGAGATTTATTGAAGATCACCACTGAGATAGGCTGGTTTGTTGATAAGGTTTGGGTTACGGAATCCATCAAGCCGGGTGTAGTGGCCTGCTCACACCATATTGGTCGCTGGCGCCGCCAGAATGACCAAGGGAATCGTTTTATGACTAATACAGTTACTATAAAAAATATAAGTGATGGGAAATGGAAGATGGAAACTGTGAAAGGTGTAGAGCCTTGGAAAACAGCTGATCCTGATACAAACCGCATTTGGTGGCGGGATGGCGGCGTGCATCAGAATATTACTCATGCAGCGAATCCTGATCCCATATCCGGTGCGCATTGCTGGCTGCAAAAAGTAAGTATTTCCAAGCCAGATCCTGGTGAGAATTATGGGGATATATTTGTGGATACTAACAAATCATTCGAACATTTTAAAAAATGGAACGAATGGGCTAAAAACCGGGAAACTCACCCAGAGGGATTAAGAAGACCGCTTTGGATGGCCAGGCCATTAGCTCCACAAACAAATCAGTTTTATTTATAGAATTATTTATATATTCCAATAGCTTACTCTTAGCCAACTAACCTAAATCTGTTATAAAATAGATATGGTTTGAGGCCGATACGGTTCTGTTGGAAACGTCAGAATTTGCTCCCGATTTTTCCCGCAATTTGCGGGGGAATGAATTGGAAAGAGAATGGAAAAGACAACTCATATCGATGCCCCTGTGGAACGCAGTCCATCTTCTGCGATTCCGCCAATAACTGATCAGTTCGGTCGCACATTCAATTACCTTCGACTTGCTGTTAATGAATATTGTAATCTGCGCTGTATATACTGTATGCCGGAAGAAGGTGTTCCTTTCCGCAGTAAAGATAAATTACTTTCGACGGAAGAAATATTTCGACTCATCACAGTAGTATCACAGATGGGTGTTTCCAAAATACGGTTTACCGGTGGTGAGCCCCTGCTGCGAAAAGATTTGCCTCAGCTTGTTAAATTTGCAAATCAAATTCCCTTAATACAATCAGTCCACTTAACTACAAATGGTCTTCTACTTGGTAGATATATCAAAGATTTGGAACAAGCTGGATTAAATGGGATCAATATCAGTTTGGATACCTTGAAAGCAGAAAGATTTAAAATGATTACGCGCCGAGAGGGACTAGATACTGTAATGGATGGAATTGAAAAAGCAATTAAGTCAGATATTCCATCGGTAAAGATTAACATAGTTGCAATGCGTGATTTTAATCACGATGAACTTGTAGAATTTGCTGTATTAACAAAGGATAATGATGTGACAGTTCGATTTATTGAACTCATGCCATTTGATTCGCACCAGATATGGAAAACAGGAAAATTTTATAGAGCAGAACACATTGTAGCTGATCTGAATCAACAAATCTCTAGACTTGAACAGGTTGATGGATCAAAAACAGAGCATTATATTTTTCGAATTAAGGGTTATAAAGGGAAGATAGCAGTGATACCCGCATATTCCAGGAATCTTTGTGGCGCATGCAACCGGATCAGGATTACAGCCGATGGGAAATTTCGAAATTGTCTTTATGGTCAGGAGGAAACCAATTTACGGGATGCCATGCGCGATGGAGTCTCTAATGAATCTATTGAAAAAATGATTCGGGAATCCATGTGGAAAAAATACAAGGATGGATGGGAAGCGCAGGATCAAGGCAAGGAGCATAGGGAATCCATGACTCAGATTGGGGGATAACATGAATGAATTTTCACATTTAGATAAGGATGGGAATGTTCGGATGGTGGATGTAACCGATAAAGCTGCAACTGTAAGGACTGCCAAAGCATCAGGAAAAATTACCATGCTTTCAGAAACGATTACAGAGATCAAAGACAATACGCTACCAAAAGGGAACGTATTAACCACAGCAAAAATTGCAGGTATTCAAGCAGCAAAAAAAACATCAGATCTGATTCCTATGTGCCATCAATTAAACTTAAGCTTTGTGGATTTAGATTTTGAAATTCAAAAGGATGATATTCTTATTAAATCGGTTGTCAAAACTAAGGAGGCCACTGGTGTAGAGATGGAAGCGCTCAGTGCTGTCTCTATCGCTGCTTTAGCTATCTATGATATGTGCAAAGCTGTAGACAAGACCATTACTATTGGTGACATTAGACTGGTTGAAAAAGTGGGTGGTAAATCCGATCATGGGGTAGAATATCGACCGAAGGTGGGCATTATTACGATGAGTGATGGGGTCTTTTCTGGAAAGCGAGAGGATAAATCTGGCGTAATATTAAAGAATGGATTTAAAAAGGCAGGTTGTACAGTTGATCATAAACTTGTTTTGCCGGATGGTTCGAACGAACTAAAAAAAACAATTCAAACTTGGATTGATTCCGGAGTTGAACTGATCATCACTACCGGTGGTACAGGGCTGGGTCCTAGGGATCTGACAATACAGATTGTAGAGAAAATATTTGATTCGAGACTTCCAGGGATTGAGCAGGCGCTCCATGCTTACGGTAGAGGTAAAATAGCCACTGCTGTACTATCGAGACTGGCTGCTGGTGTTGTTAATTCTGCATTGGTTATATGTTTGCCCGGTAGTCCTGGAGCAGCTCAAGATGGACTCAGTGTACTGATCCCAACCATTTTTCATTCTTTTCATATGATGAAAGGTGAACAACATTGATTGAATATATTCTTCCCGTCCTTTTTTTATTTGTAGCATTTATCTATTCCAGCGTAGGCCTGGGTGGGGGCTCATCTTATACAGCACTACTTGCGATTTTTGGTATCAGCTATCAAATCATTCCGATTACATCTCTATCCCTAAATTTAATTGTGACGTTTATCGGTTCGATTAACTTTTGGCGCAATGGACATGGTCGAATCGGTTTAATTGCCCCCTTTCTAATAACATCTATCCCAATGGCATTTTTTGCAGGAACATTGAATTTACCGCAAGATATTTTCCATATTTTTTTGTTGATGACTCTTATTCTAGTAGTTATCCGTATTTATATTTTTGATAATTCGCAATTTAGAATCCAATTATCTGGATTACAGAAATGGATTTTCATTTTTGGACTTGGCAGTATTTTAGGGTTTATCGCTGGTGCAGTAGGCATTGGTGGTGGGATATATTTGGTTCCATTAATAATTATGTTCGGTTTGGGTACTGAAAAAGAAGCAGCAGCTAGTGGTGCCCTATTTATATGGATGAATTCTCTAGCGGGAGTTATTGCCAGGGCACATACCGGTACTTTTAACTCTGAATTTATTCTGCCCCTTGCAGGCGCAGTAATCATTGGTGGTTTTACAGGTTCTTATTTTGGATCCTTTAAATTTGAAGCCAGAACAATCCAAAAGGTTATGAGCGGCGTAATAATCATCGCCATTATTTTTCTTATCAGGAAAATTCTATGATTCCAGTCCAGAAAGCAAAATCCATCATCCAAAAATATATACCGAGTTTGGAAGAAACTGCTGTTTCTTTGAATAAATCTGATAATCGGATTTTGGCGCAAGATATAAAAGCCCCTTTTCCAATGCCCCAGTTTGATAATTCAGCCATGGATGGGTTTGCAGTTCGTTGCCAAGATACAGAAAGCGCTACGGATTCTCACCCTGTCACATTAAAAGTGACAGGTGTCAGTTCTGCAGGTTCTCCCTACGATCTTACTATAGAACAAGGTGAATGTGTACAGTGTATGACAGGAGCAGAAATTCCTAAAGGCGCTAATGCTATTATAATGGTGGAGGATACGAGCGGTTTTTTAAATGGCGATTCGGTCCAAATATATCTAAAGGCTTACGAAGGAAAACATATCCGAAAGCAGGGTGAAGAAATACAAAAGAATGATATATTAATCGCAAAAGGAACACGTATTACTCCCAGCGAAATTGGGACCATGGCCACCTTTGGTTATGGGAAAGCCAGGGTATCGAAAAAACCTCGGGTTGCTATTTTTGGAACCGGTAATGAACTGGTTGAGCCTGGGGAAAAGTTAGGACAGGGCCAGATTTTTAATTCAAACCTATATGTTTTTGCAGAATTAACTGAAAAAGCTGGTGCAAAAATCATTATGAAAGAAGTAATCCAAGACGATAAGCAATCGCTCCGGTCATTTCTATCTGCAGCTTTGGACGCCTGTGATGTTGTTATTTCATCAGGAGGAGTCTCCATGGGTCGTTTTGACTATGTACGGGATGTATTCAAGGAGCTTGGCGTTAAAGAGCATTTCTGGAAAGTGGCCCAAAAACCTGGGAAACCTCTCTTTTTTGGAACGGCCAATTCCACATTAATTTTTGGGCTGCCTGGAAACCCGGTATCATCGTATATCGGGTTTATGGAATGGGTCTGGCCCGTTTTGGAATCCATGATGGGTAAACAATTGGCAACAGAATTAACTGGTACACTGGCAGAAAAATTTCCAAGAGAAAAAATAAAATACCGATTTTTATTTGGAAAAGCATGGATGGAAGATGGAAAACTAGTGTGCAAACCTTCTGCTAAAATGGGTTCTCATATGCTTTCATCATCGCTGCAAGCCAATTGTATTTTGGGTTCTGAAATGGGAGATTCTGTATTAGAAGTAGGTGAAGAGATTCGTGTAAATATGTTACCATGGAAAACGTTATTATGATTGTCACTCCTCATGAACTGCAAAGCTGGATTGATGAAGAAAAAACTTTTTCTGTCATTGATATTCGAACAAAAGGGCAGAGGGAAGAATGCCCATTAGCAGGCTTGAATCCTGTTGTTGCAATTGCAGATGCTATTCCCAAAACTCAAAATGAAAAAGTACTTATCTGTCAGTTCGGGATTGTGACGGAAGGGATTATCATTGAACAGGATTTGAATAACACATTTAGTTTGTTAGGTGGAGCGCAAGCATGGGAATTATTTCAGAATGAAAGGCAGGACATGAGTCGCTGGGCAAGACAAACAGTGTTGCCGGAAATAGGGATAGTAGGGCAAAAAAAACTACATAATGCCACTGTGGCTTTGGTGGGAATGGGTGGATTGGGATGCCCCGTTTCCCAATCACTCATTGCATCTGGAATAGGAAAGCTAATAATTATTGATGGTGATAAAGTGGAATTATCGAACCTGCATCGACAGCCATTATATGGTGTTGAGGACATTGGTCGATTAAAAGTCCAAGTAGCCAAGAAAAAGTTAATGCAATTGAATGAATCGGCTATAGTTGAACCAATAGAAGAATTTTTAGATGAAAATAATGGGATAAATTTTTTGAGTGATGCAGCCATTATCATTGATGCAACGGATAATATTCAAACGCGGCAATTAATTGACCGGTTGTCCAAAAAATTGGAAGTTCCTATGGTATACGGCGGGTTATATCGTTATGAAGGCCAAGTTGCTGTTTTAAATGCCAATGGTAGTCCGGGCTATGTTGATTTATTCCCGGAACCGACTTCCAGTGGTGATGCGTGCGCTGATGCTGGAGTATTGGGAATGCTTCCTGGAATTATTGGAAATATTCAGGCATTAGAGGTCGTGAAATTTATTGTAGGTGCTAAACCGAACTTAATAGGAAAACTGCTTATTTATGATGGCATGAACCATTCAACGCAAACGATAGTATTATGATAACAGTAAATGTAAAGTGTTTTTCCCAAGTTATGTATGCTCTGGATACGGATATGTTATTATTAGAATTAGAATTGGGTACAACAACGGATACATTGGAAAAAATTATTAGGGATAGAGCTGATGGAAAATTAGATGGAGTGAGCTTACGTACAGCAGTGAACCAACAATATATTCCAGATGTAGTAGAACTTAAAGATGGGGATGAAGTTGCTTTTATTCCTCCGGTTCAGGGAGGATAAATGATTCAAGTGGAAATAATTAACGGGCCAATAACGCCATTTCCATCAGATAATTCACATCAGGATGATGGGGCAGAGCTAGTTTTCAATGGTCGAGTTCGGGATACAGAACATGGAGAAAACATAATAGCACTGGAATATGAGCAGTACGAAGGAATGGCAAAAACAGAACTAAAAAAATTGGCGGAGGAGACTGTACAAAAATACCCGGTACATGATTTATTTTGCAGACACCGTGTTGGTATACTCACCGATAATCTTTATGATCTAAATTCTTGACTCAAATGTTGAGTCTTTCACACCGATTTGTTTCTGATACTCTATTCTGGATTACCAGGAAAAAATGGCTCATCATTTCTTTTTTCCTTAGTATTCTACTTTTCTATCTCCCTTCTCCAGAAGGGCTAACTTCCGAAGGACACCGTACTTTGATCATTGTTTTGACGACCTTGATCCTTATTATCAGTGAATCGATTCCTCTTCCTGCTGTGGCAATTCTAATTTTGATAATGCAAGTGATACTTGGTGTTGATACACCAGACGGAGTGGCTTCCTCTTTCATGAGTGACGCGGTATTTTTTATTATGGGTTCTCTGATGCTGGCCATTTCTATTGTTCATCAGGGATTGGACAAAAGGCTGGCGCTTGGTATCATCAATATGAGTGGGAATAAGACTTGGAGAATCGTCCTTGGTTTTGTTGCGGTATCAGCAATTCTGGCTTCCTTTATCGGAGAGCATACCGTGGGGGCGATGATGTTGCCCGTTGCCCTTTCTCTTATACGAAATGCTGGTCTGAAAACTGACAAAGCAACTAAATTATCAACACTGCTACTTTTTTCGATCGCTTATGGCTGTGCCATTGGTTCTATTGGAACTCCCTCTGGCGGAGGACGGAATGTGATTATGATCGGTTACCTATCAGAATTTGGGCTAGGCGATATATCCTATTTAAAATGGATGAAATATGCTTACCCTATGCTGCTGATCGAAATACCAGTGGCGGCGTTAATTCTATGGTTTACATTTACTCCTAAACAGAAAATAATGGATTCGGCAGTGCGGAAACTGAAGGTAAGTGTCGCAAAGACAGGGAAGCTTACAGGAGACCAGATGATGGCTATCGTTGTTTTCTTTTTGGTCTTTTTAGGATGGATATTTCTAAGTCCGCTTATTGGCCTTGGCATTGTTGCGCTTACAGGTGTTTTTCTATATCTTACATTTGGTTTGATTGAATGGAAAGAAATTGCTCATAATACCAACTGGGGTATTATTTTGTTATTTGGGGCGGCGATTTCACTTGGTATCCATATGAAAGAAACAGGTGCTGCTTTATGGGTTGCAGAAAAAGCACTTGGCTTCTTAGAAATCCTTTTCCAAGATATAAGTATTGTACGCTGGTTTTTCTCAGTGGTTTTAAGTGGTATTCTTACAAATTTATTAAGTAATGCTGCAACCGTAGCTGTATTGGGTCCAATTATACTGGATATGGGTGGGAATCCGGTTATTTTAGGTATTGCAACTACGATTGCATCGGCATTTTCTTATTTAACAATAGTGGCTTCACCTACTTGCATGATTATACATTCTACTGGACTTGTTACTTCCAAAGATTATTTGAAGGCAGGCTGGAAACTGTTCCTCATATCGATTGTGTTACTGTTTCTAGTCTCATTTTTTTACTGGCCGTTATTAAAATGAAAATATTAATCGCAGTTAGCAGTCAAGAATATTCTGGATCAACCTTAAGTGTCGGGATGCAGGTTGCGCGTGCATTTAATGCTTCCACAACGATTGTGGATGTAGGAAAAAAGATTAGTGAATTCAGTACCAAAGTGGTGGGAATGGCTCAGGAACGTATGGAATCCTGGGATTTTGATCGCCCTGGCGTGGATGTGTTGGAATGGGCCTTTGAATATCTGGCAGAAAAAGAATTTATAGAGCGGACAGATATTGAAGCTGGTTTTCCTAAAAATACCTTAGTACATACGGGAGGTAATCGCTTAGAAGTTTACCTAAAGGGGACGGTCTGTGAAGATGTAAACCTGATCCTCCGCAATGGAGAGATTATACCAGAATTAAGGGATGAAGTAAAAAATTATGGTTATGATGTAACCATAATCGGTGGAAGTAAAAAACGAAATATGGCACATGATCTGGTACAATATATTAATAGTTCCATTTTTGTGGTGAATGAGTTTAATCCAGATCAAACTTACCGTATTTTATTGGCGGTTGATGATTCACCTGGTACGAAAAAAGCGATTAAATATGGCGTTCGGATAGCCCAGGCTTTTAATATTGGTGTGGACATCATGACGGTAAGTACAACCGATCATTTTGGCGATGATTACCGCAATGCTGCTGAATGGGCGGCAAAATTGTTAAGGCGTAGTGGAATTGAATATCAAAACAGTTTTCAGAAGGGAAATCCATCTGAAATTATTACACAAGCAGCAGGAGATGATCACATCATAGTAATGGGCTCATCCACGCGTAGTCCTTTGAAAAAATTTTTTACGGGTAGTAAACCATTGAAAGTACTCAAGCATTGTCAATGTCCAACGCTTATTGTCCAATGATTTCTTTATCTTTTTTGTGTTGATATAGGAGATTCGATTATGGTTCAAAATTTAGCACTCAATATCCTTTTAACGGTTTTCATTGTCGTAATAACTGTACCACCCGTTTTATTTTTTTATTTTTACCTTAAAGATAAAAGCCAAAGCCAACATTCGGTTTTGCGAAACTTTCCTTTGCTCGGTCGCATCCGCTATATATTTGAAATGATGGGTCCGGAACTGCGGCAATATATGTTTGACGGCGATATGGAAGGAAGGCCCTTCAGTCGCACCGATTTTGCTAATATCGTTGTGGCAGGAAAATACTTAAAAACACTGATCGCTTTTGGTTCGAAACGTGATTTCAATCAATCAGGATGGTATTTAAAAAATGACATGTTTCCTAAACTGGCTGAAGAAATGCATGTTGACTGCGAACCAAAGATAAAAACAAAAAGATATATTGGTACTGAAGGTTTATTCTCCCGTAAGGAGAAGTTGGAAGATGTTGAAGTTCAACCCTGGAGGCTGACTTCCGAAGATGCGATTGTTATTGGTCCAAATTGTAAAGAACCATGGCATGTGTATGGTCCCGTTGGGATGTCGGCGATGAGTTTTGGTGCTTTGGGCGAAAAGGCCATTAGCGCAATTAGTTTGGGCCTAGGAAAGGCAACAGGTTCTTGGGTGAATACTGGTGAGGGTGGTTTAGCTAAATACCATACACTGGGCGGCGGAGATGTAGTGATGCAGATTGGCCCCGGTTTATTTGGTGTTCGTACAAAGGAGGGTGAATTCAGCCCTGAAAAATTCAAAGAAAAAGCCAATAATCCGCAATTAAAGATGTTTGAAATCAAATTGGCCCAAGGTGCAAAAATCCGGGGCGGCCATGTGGAAGGGATGAAAATCAATCCTGAGATTGCAGAAATCCGTGGTGTAACGCCATGGAAAAATGTGGATTCTCCCAACCGTCACCTGCAGTTTCATGATATACCTTCCTTATTTGATTTTATTGATGAATTGCGCGAATTGGGAGGTAAGCCCATTGGTATTAAAGTAGTGATGGGTGGTCCAGAATCAGCGAATGAATTATGTAATGCCATGGCTGAGACTGGTAGAGGACCCGATGCCATTACAGTGGATGGTGGTGAAGGCGGATCTGGTGCTACTTACCAGGAAATGGCAGATACAGTGGGACTCCCAATTAAATCAGGATTAATATATATGGACAATGCACTTCGAGAATATGGTGTTCGAGACCGAGTCAAAGTATTTGCAAGTGGAAAATTATTCAGTCCTGATAAACTAGCCATTGCCATTGGTATGGGAGCCGACCTGATTAATATTGCCAGAGGCATGATGATATCCGTTGGTTGCATTGGCGCCCAAAAATGCCATACCAATAAATGCCCCGTTGGTGTGGCTACCACGGACCCAGATCATCAAAAAGCATTGGTAGTGGATGAAAAACAGTGGCGCGTATTAAACTATGTTATTACAATGCGGAATGGTTTGAATTCTCTTGCAGCTGCTTCTGGGTTGAACAATTATACGCAATTTAAACGGGAGCATGTCATGTATAAGGATGCACATGGCCGTGTAAAATCGCTTGAGAATTTATTCCCTTATCCAACAGCATAACAATTTGTCCTGCTTGAATCGACGATAGTCCTATGTGTAACTTGAGTGGAGACGCGACCAAAATAATTTTATCAAAAGGAGGAATTAATGGAACTTATTCACCCTATTTTTAAGTGGCTTCACATTATAGCGGGTGTCCTGTGGATTGGTCTTTTGTATTTCTTTAACTGGATTAATGGACATGTAGCTGCCACTATGGATGGCGATACAAAGAAAAAAGTGGTACCTGAATTAATGCCCCAAACACTTTACTTCTTTCGCTGGGGAGCGGCTTGGACCTGGGTCACCGGTGTAGTGTTGCTTTTGGTTGTTTATTATCATGGTGGACTTACCTTTGATGATCCTGAAACTGGATTTGAAACCAGTGCGCTGGTGATGATTGCAGTTACGTTTTTGGGCGTTTTACTCTATGACGCACTCTATAAAAGTGGATTGGCATCAAATGTCCGCGTTGTTACCATTATTAGCTTTGTATTGATTGGTGTAGTTGTTTATTTAATGAAAGAATGGGCAGGTTTCAGCTATCGTTCATTTAACATACATCTTGGTGTATTGTTTGGTACCAACATGGCTTTTAATGTCTGGTTTAGGATATGGCCGGCTCAACAGCAGATTATTACAGCCGTTAAAAATGGAGAAGCGCCAGATGGTTCTCTAGTAGCGCTGGCCGGTTTACGCTCCAAACATAACACCTATATGTCTGTACCACTTATCTGGACTATGATTAATGAACATCATGCAGCTGGTGTATTAACGGGCGGAAAATTCGGGGTTACTGAATCCACCAATTGGCTTGTGTTGATGTTGATTGTGGCGCTCGGATGGCATATTGTTTATCAGCTTTATAAGAAGTCAGCAAAAGTGCAGGGCTTCTAAAAGAAGTATTGATTTAAGGAATAAAAAAAGCCCTGTGCTTTCAACAGGGCTTTTTTTATTTAATAAATACCTAAAATATCCTAATCCTTTAGTGCCAAGATTAGGATTATTATTTTGATTAATTTTAATTTTCTACACTGCAGCCCATGTCATTACCACAACACATTGGAGATTTGATTTGGCCATGTCCATCTGGACATTTAGAAACAGCAACTTGAGTCCCATCGTCTTTGGTAATATGATCATGGACTAGTGCTTCATCACACTTGGCGCAAGACATGCCAGTTACACCCATTCCACAGTTATCACATGTATAGTCAACCATTATTTATTCCTTATTATTTTGTGAAAAACTTTCCATTTAATTTACACTAGTTTTTATTTTTTAATGTAAGAAATACATAGTAATAGGAATCATTACTGGTTATAGATAATTTTAATTATGCGTTATAGTCATCAAAGAGAGGTAATCAAAAAGGTTGTTCAAAATACTAATAGCCATCCTACAGCAGATTGGGTTTTTAATCAGACTAAAAAAATTATTCCTAATATTAGCCTGGGAACAGTTTATAGGAATCTAAAGCGCTTGGAAGAGGAAGGTGAAATGAACACCATTTATGATGGAAATATTGCGCGGTACGATTGGAATACCGAATCTCATGACCATTTGAAATGTAAAGAATGTGGGGATCTTGTAGATGTTCATCTGGTTCATGAAGAATTCACTTCCAAAGTAAAAAGAAAATTCAAATTCGATGTCGATGATGTGGAAATGACTGTCATTGGCACATGCTCAAAACACACTTAAAATAGGATTTATTATGGAAGAAAATGGAAAATGCCCTGTTTCACACGGATCAAATAGCCAGCACTCACTTGGTTCAATGTCAAACAACCAATGGTGGCCAGATCAGTTAAATTTAAGTATTCTTCATCAGCATGATAACAAATCTAACCCTATGGATAAAGATTTTGATTATCGAGAAGAGTTTAACAAGCTTGACTATGACGCTTTAAAGAAAGATTTAAACGATCTTATGACAGATTCACAGGCTTGGTGGCCTGCTGACTATGGGCATTATGGTCCTTTCTTTATTCGGATGACTTGGCACGCCGCAGGTACCTATAGGACTGCTGATGGTCGAGGTGGTGGTGGTACTGGAAATCAGCGTTTCGCTCCACTTAATAGTTGGCCAGACAATGGCAACTTGGATAAAGCACGTCGACTTCTCTGGCCCATTAAACAAAAGTATAGTAATAAGATTAGCTGGGCCGACTTGTTAATTTTAGCAGGTAATGTTGCCATTGAGTCAATGGGTGGCAAGACCTTTGGTTTTGGTGGTGGGCGTCCAGATATTTGGGCACCTGAAGAAGATATTTATTGGGGGAAAGAAAACGAATGGCTTGGCAATAATCGTTATACAGGTGAACGTGATCTTGATCAGCCACTTGGTGCAGTTCAGATGGGTTTGATCTATGTAAATCCACAGGGTCCAGATGGAAATCCAGATCCGCTTGCAAGTGCAAAAGATATTCGCGAAACATTTAGTCGTATGGCTATGAACGATGAAGAAACTGTTGCGCTTACTGCAGGTGGACACACCTTCGGTAAAGCACACGGTGCGGGTTTGGAAGATCTTGTTGGTGTTGAACCAGAAGGTGCTCCACTTGAACAAATGGGACTAGGTTGGAAAAGCACACATGGTTCAGGTCAAGGACGTGACAGTATTACAAGTGGCATTGAAGGTGCTTGGACTGCTAATCCCACTCAGTGGGATAATGGTTATTTTGATCTACTGTTTGGATACGAATGGGAACTTGTTAAGAGTCCAGCAGGTGCACATCAATGGCACCCCGTAAATCCAAAAGAAGAGGATCTTGCACCAGACGCAGAAGATCCTACAGTTCGAGTAACAACCATGATGACAACTGCAGATATGGCGATGCGAGAAGATCCAATATATAGGGAGATTTCAAAGCGTTTTCATGAAAATCCAGATCAGTTTGCAGATGCATTTGCTCGAGCATGGTTTAAATTGCTCCATCGCGATATGGGTCCTCGTTCACGTTATATGGGCCCGGAAGTTCCTCAAGAAGATCTTATTTGGCAAGATCCGGTTCCTTCAGGCAATACTGACTATAATGTGGATGCTGTTAAAGCACTGATTTCAGAAAGTGGATTAACTGTTCAAGAAATGGTAGAAACTGCTTGGGCAAGCGCTTCAACATTCCGTGGTTCTGATATACGTGGTGGTGCTAATGGTGCTCGCATTCGTCTTGCTCCACAGAAAGATTGGGAAGCAAATAAACCAGAACAACTTGCTCGTGTATTAGGCGTGCTTGAAGGTATTGCTGCAGATACCGGTGCGTCAGTAGCAGATGTTATTGTGCTTGCAGGCAATGTTGGCGTTGAACAAGCATCTGGAATGGATGTTCCATTTACTCCTGGTCGTGGAGATGCTGCACAAGATCAAACTGATGTTGAATCATTTGCAGTTTTAGAACCTTTTTCTGATGGTTTCAGAAACTACCATAATAAAGATCTTAAAGTTACTCCAGAGCAAATGCTTCTTGATAAAGCTCAACTTCTTGGACTTACAGCACCTGAAATGACAGCACTTGTTGGTGGTATGCGGGCATTAGGTGTTAGTGCGGATGGTCATGGTGTATTTTCTGATACACCAGGCAAGTTAACCAACGACTTTTTTGTCAATCTACTTGATATGAGAGTAGAATGGAATCCAACTGGTAGCAATTCCTATGAAGCAAGTGATCGTTCTACAGGTGAAAAAGTAAGAACTGCTACACGAGTTGATCTTGCATTTGGTTCTAATTCTCAGCTACGGGCCTTGGCAGAAGTTTATGCTTGTGAAGACTCACAACAAAAATTTGTGAGTGATTTTGTAGATGCTTGGAACAAAGTAATGAATCTTGATCGTTTTGATCTAACTTGATTGAAACTAATGATAGAATTATACTAAAGTTTCTTTATGTAACAATTCTGAGTAAATTAATATTCAGAATTGTTACAAGCTCCTTTTCATAAGATTTACTATCTTTCTGAACTTTCATCTAAACTATAAATTTACCCGTCTTTATTTAAACTAAAATTTTCTGATGAAAAAAACCATTCAAAAGGCGATTTATAAATTACTGGATCATCCCCGGCTTACGCTTTTTATCCTCGCGCTGGTCACGGTTATTTTTGGGAGTTTTCTTAAAGACCTCCGTTTAGAATTCTCAATAGAACAGTTGTTCACCCAAGATGATCCAAGGGTTGAACGATTTTTACAATTTAGGGATGAATTTTCCGGAGTGGACAATATCATATTTTTGATTTACGAATCAAATGATCCATTCTCAAAAGAAAACCTTGATAAGAACCGTAAGTTAATTGAGTCATTAGAGACTATTGATGGTGTGGAGTCAGTTACCAGTCTTACGAACCTAGAATTATTTACCGAAGGAGGAGATTATTTACTCCAGCCGGTGTATGAAATAATACCGTATGATACTGATTCTTTATTGAAGGCCAAAAAAACCATTATGCAGTCCGAATTGGTACGCAATTACATCATATCAGCAGATGGAAAAATGGCATCGATTATGATTGAAATTGATAGAGACTACAATGATTATGATGGCCGAAAGCGGATATTATCTGAGATTGACCAGTTTCAGATGATTGTGGATTGGGAATGGTACCAGGCGGGTTTGCCAGTAATCCGTACGCGTTACGTACAATATATGATCCAAGATAATATTCGTTTTCTCATTCCCGTAGCATTAGTGATCTCCATTTTGCTTGCTATGTTATTTCGTTCTTTTGCAGGTGTTTTACTACCTTTGATTGTGATTAGCCTAACAATCATATGGACAGTTGGGTTTATGGCAAAAATGGGTATCGATATCAATATCATTTCCTATATGATCCCTACATTGCTCATGATTATCAGTGTAAGTGACTCAGTCCATTTTATAGTGAAATACTTTCAGGCTTTACATGAATTTGGAAATAGGCGGCAAGCTTTGTTTCAGACGATAAAAAAAATTGGCACAGCATTAATGCTCACAAGTGTCACGACAGCAGTTGGGTTTGGTGCATTATCATTTGTGAACATTGATATTGTCAGTGAATTTGGTATTTTTACAGCTATTGGTGTATTTTTTGCTTTCATCATTTCTATTCTTTTTCTGCCATCCATGTTTATGTTAATGAGACGGACAGCAGATGATAAATTGTTTATTTACAATGTTGGATTGCGAGTGAAAATTGTGCAGAAAATATCAACGTTGGTTCGTGCCTATCCAAAACGTATTATTATTTCAGGTTGTTTAATAACCTTAATTGGTATTTGGGGAGCGGTACAGATAAATCCACACTCAAAACTTTTGGAAGATTTAAGGCCTGGGAACAAACTGCTAGACGATATGAAGATAGCTGAAGATCGTATGGGAGCTATTTTACCTGTAGAGATTATTTTAGAAATCATGGATGATGGTCCTTACGAAGACATTCAAGATGTAGAAGTAATGCAGTTCTTGGATCACATCGGTACTTTCATGAACGCCATTCCGGAAATAGGGAAAGTGATGTCTGTAACACAGTACATCAAAGAAATACATCAGGCAATGAATGAAGGTGACCCGGCATTCTATCATGTTCCCAACTCAAGGAATTTAATATCTCAATATATGTTACTGTATGAAAGTGAATTTGAACCCTTTGTTAATCTTGATTATACTAAACTTCGCGTTGCGGCACAGATAAAAGATATTGATTCACGGCGAAGTGCTGAGATAGAGGAAGAGATAAATAATTTTATTATGGTTCATGCTCCCAATGGAGTGAAAGCCGAAGTATCCGGAACGGCATTCATAGCTTTGCGTACAAATAACTACCTAGTCCGTAATCTGGCTGGTAGTTTTTTTATCGCTTTTATTATCGTTACCCTATTGATGGTAATATTATTCCGTTCGGTGAAAATGGCGCTGATTTCCGTTGTGCCCAATTTAATACCCATGATGATGATGGCTGCCGTGATGGGATTCTTTCAGATCTCCCTGCGTCCTAGCACAGCCATGACTTTCGCAATTGCTTTTGGTATCGCAGTAGATGATACCCTTCACTATCTAACTCGATATCGGATGGAATTATCTGATCGGCATTACCAAAAAGCCAATGATGCCACAATGATGAGCACGGGCGTTGCAATGATGTCTACAACGGCTATTTTAGTATCCGGTTTTATGGTGCTGACACTTTCTGAGTTTACTTTTTCTATCCAGTTTGGTATTCTTTCTTCAATTACTATTCTCTCTGCTTTAATTGGAGATTTAACCTTTTTGCCTGCATTACTCAGCCAGGTAAAGCCTGAGATCAAACGGCTGAAAAAATAAAACCTTTTGTTTATCTGCTTATCCCTTTAATCGATTAATTTCCGAATTCATTAATAAAGGGGCTTTTTATGCTGCGGGGACTTTTTATTTTTTTCATATTTTCAGTCATTTCTGCACAAGAAACTGAATATTTTCAGCAGAATGTGGATTATAACATTGAGGTTACCCTGAATGATACCAATCATACTCTAACGGCGTTTGAAAAATTGATTTATAGTAATAACTCACCGGATACGCTTGATTTTATCTGGTTCCATATTTGGCCCAATGCCTATAAGGATGATTCTACAGCCTATGCTAAGCAGGCTGGGGAAAACTCCAGGTTTGCTAAATCAGATTCATCCGATCGGGGATTTATTGATAGTCTTGATTTTTCTGTAGATGGTCAAAAAGTGGTTTGGGAAAATCACCCAGATTGGATTGACGTAATCAAAGTACACCTGAACGATCCCCTGTACCCAGGAGGTTCAGTGACAATAGAAACGCCATTTTTTGTGAAGATCCCTTTAGTATTTTCCCGTTTAGGGCATACTGGAAAGCATTATGAAATCACTCAATGGTATCCGAAACCTGCAGTTTATGATCATAAAGGATGGCATCCTATGCCATATCTAAACCAAGGGGAGTTCTATTCTGAATTTGGATCTTTTAATGTGAAAATTACACTTTCAAAAAATTACCGTATCATGGCAACAGGTGATTTAGTTGATGGTGAGGAAGAATATGCATGGTTGGATTCATTGACAATAATCGCAGATTCAATTCAGAACATGCCGGAAAAAGATTTTGAAAATTGGGTTAAATCTCAAAGTAAAGGAGAAAGTGGAGAAAAGGATTCTGATTCAATAAATTTAGAAATGAAAACACTACATTTTCGCCAGACCCGTGTTCATGATTTTGCTTGGTTTGCAGATGAAAAATGGCTTGTGCAAAAAGGAAATTTATCTTTAGACGATTCAATGCGTAATGTGACCTTATGGTCTTTTTATCTTCCAAAAAATGCAGCCACGTGGGAGAATTCAATCGAGTATTTACATGATTCTGGTTATTGGTACAGCCGTTATTACGGAGATTATCCCTATAATCATATTACAGCCGTTGATGGCGATCTCTCTGCTGGGGGTGGCATGGAATATCCAAATATTACTGTTATTGCTTCTATGCCCAGTAAGCAGATGCTTGAAATGGTCATCATGCATGAAGTAGGACATAACTGGTTTTATGGCATTCTGGGAAGTAATGAAAGGTATCACACCTGGATGGATGAGGGATTAAATGAATATTCATGTATTCGATATTGGCAGGATAAATATAAAGATCAAAATGAACGATTTGTTATTGCACCCTTTATTCAGGAAAAATTAGGCATTGCAAAAAATTTAAAATTTAGTTGGTTTGAATATTTTCAATATTCAATTTTATCACAAATTGGAAATCCGCAACCCTTAAGCTTAAAAGCTGATGAGTTCGATGGGGGGAATTACGGACTGAATTATAATAAAACAGCTGTTTTTACACGCTTTTTACAACATTATTTGGGTGAAGAAAAAATGGATGAGATTATGCAGGACTATTACGAAACCTGGAAGTTTAAGCATCCTTACCCGGAAGATGTTCGGACCGTTTTTGAAAAACACACCAATAAAGACTTGAGCTGGTATTTTGACGGTGCTTTAGGAACAACTGAGTATGTGGATTTTTCTATCAAGAAAAAAGATGGCCGTTATATCATTTCAAATGAAGGTGAACTGAAAGTACCAGTTGAAGTTGTTTTTTTTGGAGATAGCCATAAGATACTAGAGCGACGCTGGCTTGAGGGATTTGAATGGAGAACAACAATGGACCCTCCAGCAAATGTCTGGTATGCTATGATCGACCCTGATGAACATATGCCCGATGTGGATCGCACAAACAATTCCACCAGAAAAGAAACCCATTTCCATTTTATATGGGATCAGCCAACTTATTATGACCGTGATATCAACTATATCCCTTGGCTTAGTTATAATAATTATAATGGTCTGCCATTGGGGATGATGTTCTTTATGGGTATGGTCCCAGGATATTCTTACTCAACCTCATTATCACCAATGTGGGATAATAAAAATCAAAAAATTGTTGGGCGATTTTCCTATAGACGAAAACTGGACTCCAACAACTGGTTCAATGAATCTGATATCACATACAAAGTAGCACAATTTGAAGGTCGATCCGGAGGGAGAATTAACTATTCCGGTACCATGGGTGAGGATATCTCTATAGGAACGTTCTCATTTGGAATCAATTATTCACGGTTGGATTCTACAGCATTAGATAACAGTATTTATTCATCTGGCACTTACCAACTATTGGAGTTTGGCTATCTTCATTCATGGCGCAAAAAAAGATCAGGGAATTGGTTTAGCTTCAACTCAGGTGTCAAGATCGGAAATGGATTTTCCACAGCCAGCCTTGGAGGAAAAATAAGGTTAAATTTCACTAAAAAAATTGGAATGAAAGTCAGGCTATGGGCAGGAGGATTTCTTGATAATAAAGATGTTCCCAAGCACTTTCGATCCTATTTAAGCGGTGGCGTAGACCCGACCTTTAGCCGATTAGTTTTAGATCGAACAGGCCGATCAGGAAATGCAATAATGCAGTATCAGTTTATTCAAGAGGGACCTGCACTAAGAGGCTTGATAACTGATGAAAACAATGTACCCTTATCTTCTTCAGGATTTACTTGGGGTATAAATATTGACCCAAGTATCCCGCTGTTTATCGATGTAGCCGGTGGTGCTGATTTTAATCAAACCTATACTGCTGCAGGTTTGAAATTTGGGGCCTTAATAATGCCCCTATATCAAAGTTGGGATCCTGAGGAAAAGACGGCCAAAAATTGGCGATGGATCAAACAGCGAATACGGTTAACATTTAGTTTTGATTTAGATGAATTGGTTAACTTTGCATTTTAAAGTATTAAATCGAAAACTTTACCTGTAGGATAAAAAAGCCTTAAATTCCGTTTCGTTTTTTCCACATTATTAACATCCGAGGAATAAATAATGTCTAAATGGACCAAAAGTGATTTTGTAGAAGATTTGCGGAGTAATTGTTCACGGGAAATTGCCAAAATTGGTGAACGAATCATAGAATTTTCTGAAGAGCACGCTAGTGAAATGTCTTGGGGTAGAGGAGATGGCCACGGCACATTTACGTTTCGCTGCGATTCTGATTTTGGGATGCTGCCTATTTTTCATATGACGTCTGAGGGCCAACTTAATCTGCAGGTTAATTTTCTTCGTGAAAAAGAATTGCCGAAGCAGGTATTGCGGGACATGATTGTGAAAATGGAATCCAATTTTCTGCGGGATTATGATGCGAGCTCTTATCCGGTAGATTCATATGAAGAGATGGAATACATGTTTCATACCTACAATCAGGTAGACAAGTTTTTAAGTACAGTAGAAGGCGTGGTTTATCGTCTGAAACAGTAGCTTGACTTCAAATCTTTATTTTATTAGCGCCCTGTTGGCTTTAGTCGGCGGGGCGCTTTCTTTTTATTTCTATGGTGTTTACAGAGATTTTATTTCATATCGGCATTGGTGGATACCGCACTTTTGTGAAGTTGATTTAACAACATGCACTTCTATAGTCGATTCAAAATATGGACGGATATTAGGTATACCCAATGCCCTGACGGGTACAGTATTTATGTTGTGTTATGCCTTTACACTTGCCGGAGTGCCAATGGGATGGGTAACACCTGTTTTACCATTTTACTTGGGCATATTTACCATGCTCGTTGCTGTTTACCTGATTTATGGATTAATCAGGCTTCAGGTAACCTGCCCGGTTTGTATTATTGTCCATACATTGAATGGCATCATTTTTTTGATCCAGATTTAATGCTTGAGATACTCTTCATGTGTATATTTACACATGGGAGGTTCACTTTATCTTTTAATTTTCATTATCACCATTTTTATAGGTGTAGCCATTTTTATTGCCCGAACCAATCACTCAAAAGATTATTATGCTGATATTGAAACTGATGAATGGGATTGTCCAGATTGTGGTTTCCACGTTCAGGCAGGGGACAAATGTATTTATTGTGGTGCTAAAAAAGAGTTAGCTACTTGAAATTACCATTCCCTTTTAACCATATCTTTAAGGAATTGATTTGAACGATCCGGCCTTTACTATTGCATTGGCATTGGCAATAGGCATGATTGCTCAATCCGCAGCTCGCCATATTCGAATACCAGGGATTGTATTATTATTGGCAGGTGGTATCCTTACTGGTCCGGATGCCCTCAATATTATTCGGCCCGATACTTTAGGAGAAGCACTGCCAATCATAGTTGGATTTGCTGTAGCGGTCATTCTGTTTGAGTCGCCAATCTATTGGAAGCAGAAGGCATATTGCTGGATGCAATCGGTGCAATTATTGCTGTAGTTGCCCTGGAGGTTGTAATCAGTCCATCCGGCCTTACCTTTTTTGCCAGTCCATTTATTATTCTTGGAAGACTGTTTGTAGGTGGATTGATTGGCATCATTGGTGGTTTTGTCATGGCTTGGCTTTTGGGTATTCGAAATCTTGTACCGGAAGGATTAGAAAATGTATTCACCTTATCCCTGGTATTTGCGCTTTTTCAAATTTCAAATGCCTTAAGTCATGAAAGTGGTATCGTGGCTGTAACCATTGCTGGCATGGTGGTAGGGAATCGAAAAACTATTATCAGACGGGAACTAATGGAATTCAAGGAACAGATGACAGTCATGCTGATTGGAATGCTTTTTGTACTTTTGGCAGCGGATGTTCGTGTTGGGGATATGATTGCGCTCGGGAAGGGAGGCCTATATACTGTAGTTGCCCTAATCTTTTTTATCAGGCCATTGAATATTGTGTTTGGTACAATGAATTCGGATCTATCGTTCAAGCAAAAAATGCTATTAGCATGGCTAGCTCCAAGAGGGATTGTTGCTGCTGCCGTTGCTTCCTACTTCGCTATCGAGCTTGAAAAAAATGGCATAGACGGTTCGCAATTAAGGGCGATGGTGTTCCTCCTTATTGCGGTCACAGTTCTTTCCGCAGGCCTTACCGGCGGTTTTGTGGCAAATCTTTTAGGACTGAAACGAAAAAGTGATCAGGGGTGGATTATACTTGGTGCGAATGCAGTGGCCCGTGCATTAGCAAAATTGATGAAATCCAATAATGAAGAAGTTATTTTAATTGATGAAAATCCAAGTTTATGTAGAATGGCCGAAAAAGAAAAATTAAAAGTAATCTACGGGAATGGATTGGAAGAGAACATTTTATTAAGAGCAGAAGTTGATCTTCGTAAAGGCGCTATTGGTCTATCTGAAAATGAGGAAGTAAATATGTTGTTTGCCAGGCGTACCAAAGAAGTGGGTAAAGTGCCCCGAACCTATATCAGCATAAAACGTGATGATGAAGGTGTAACCACAGATATGGTAGATGAGGTAGGTGCCATAATTCCTTTTGCGCGGGCAATTGATCTAGAGAAATGGTCTTTGTGGGTGCGCAAGGAACAGATTGAGACCAAAAAATTGATATATGATAATGAAGAAGAAATAACTGCTGAGGATGCTTTTGATAAAGAAACAGAAGGATTAATTCTTCCACTTACTTTTCTTCATCATACAACTCTAATCCCTATAGGGCATAATTCCGGGATTAAAAAGGATGATAAAGTGGCTTGTCTTGTGCGCCGCGAAAAATTGGAGCAGTTCGATGATTGGCTTTCAAAAAGTCCTTTTTCAATTTCATCCTGAACCTGTTTAATAAATGCCAAATAACGTACCTTAAACTATGCAACGGTTTCCGATCTATGAGCCCATGACTGTTTTTACCGATATACTAATCATGATTTTTGGATTGTGGTTTGCTCGTGAAATCCAAATGTGGTTCAATGTCAGGTTAATGGAAGTCCACTGGCATTATGCAAATTATTTTTATATTGTTGCTTTTACCGCTTTAACCGGCGCCTTGTATCATGCCATTTATCCAGAACACGAAATTATTCGCGATTTTATCTGGAAGCTCACTATGCTGGGTATGGGTTTTACTGTATTAAGCATGCTCCTGGGTACACTTTATTATTTTCTGCCTTTTGATACAGTGCAATGGGTGAAATGGTTAATTGTGTTCACCATATTTGCATTTACCATTTGGATTAACTTTAATCCAGATCTAATAAATACAGTTAAACTTTATCTTCCAAGTGCGCTATTTATTATTGGTGTCATGACTTATGGTTGGCTGTGGAAAGGAGATCATGGTGCAATGTGGGTTGCCCTTGGTTTCATGGTAACGATTGGTGGAGCATCGTTTACTATTACCAAGTTTGGGTTTCATAAACATTTTAATCACAATGATATTTTTCATGTGATACAGATTTCAGGCATGTATTTCATATATCGCGGTATAATGATGATTACCAATTACGGTTACAAATAATAATCAATTACAATCCTGTAAAACGCATCTACCGTTTAAAAAATAACAGTTAAATTGCCGCTCAATTTTTCGAGGTAAAATTTTGGATATCCAACTAAAAGAGATCAATGCTTACGCCCGTGAGGTTACCATTGATCTTCCCTGGGAAGAGATCGAACGAGATTTCGAAAAAGCGCTTAAGAAATTTTCGAAACGTATAAAACTGCCTGGTTTCCGCCCCGGGAAAGTTCCACGCAAAATATTAATGAAACAGTTTCAGCCCTCAATTGAAGCAAACTTTGTCGAAAATTCTGTTAACAATTATTATTTAAAAGCACTGAAGGAAAAAGAAATTGTACCTGTAAACATGGGTAGCGTAAGTGATGTCCATTTTCACTATGGAGAACATTTCAAATTTAAAGTAGCCTTTGAGATTGAACCTGCGGTAGTGATGAAGAAAATGAGAAAAACCAGCCTTAAGGTTGAAAAAACTATTTATATATTGGATGATGAAGATATTGATTTAGCCATTAATGAAATGCGTCAAGGAAAGGCAAATGTAATAACTATTGAAGATGGAGCAAAGGTTGATGACTTTATTGTATGTGAC
>LUMJ01000238.1_pt1 | contig 29389 bp, 26 predicted proteins | sample 729631 | NCBI WGS metagenome assembly LUMJ01 (sample SAMN03860266, study PRJNA289734) | marine metagenome | biome: seawater column; feature: ocean; material: water; isolation source: Red Sea water column Station 22 - depth 500m | place: Saudi Arabia: Red Sea | collected 2011-10-15 | depth 500 m
GTATATACACCTAAGCCCATTTCCTTGAAAGCGTTGCCGTAACGCTCTCGTTGCCAATTGTAGTGTTCCTCCACCGCTTTGCGCGCTTTTTTCACACGATTTGGTTCTAGCAGGTCCACAGCGTAATGTTGAGAAGGATGGCTCACGCCCCCCATCCCAAAACTGGAATAATTGGCCATAATTTCAATATTGGCTTTGCTAGCGATAATCCATCCAATGCGAATTCCTGGAGATTGGAGCCCCTTTGTGCACGCACCGGCAAGAAATACATTGCTGTTGTCTAAATCCTGCACATACTCGATACCGCTCACCGATGGCGAGTGAAACATTTCATATGCTTCATCCAGTAAAATACCATTCCCCGGCTGTTCAGCCATTTTAATCAATGCGTTCAATTCCTCACCATACCGTGTTTGGCCGGAAGGGTTCTGCGGATTAGATATAATTGGCATCAAACCGGTACCGCCCTCAAGACCTGATCGGTCAAAATACTCTTGATTACTGGGGTGAAAATTATTTTCTTTGGTGAAAGGAACAGTTTCATATGCCGTATCCGTATTGGTCAAGATGTCCAAATATGCAGGCCATTCGATATTGCCGATTCTAACTTTTACATGTTTTTTGAGGAAGGCCATGACTGTATAAATTCCCGGTCGGCCTCCGGCAAATACCATAATATTTTCTGGCGTAATAGATGAGCCGTATTGGGAATTGTAATAATCACCAATCGCCTCCCGCAACTCAGGGTGCCCCCATGCTTTGGGATAAAATCGATCTTCCCAGGTGACTGTTACACTTGCAGGCAATTCGGGCCCGCCAAATTTCTCTAATGGTGTGGTCAGGGGAAACCCTTGAGACCATGGATGGGTTCCTTCTTCCCCCATAAATCGGCCAAAAGAATCCTTGAAAGCATAGAGTGTTTCGTAAATGCCCATGGGAGGAATGTGATTTAAAAAAGATTGATAGCTTGACATAGTTTCTTTCTAATTATTTTAATTGAACCACACTCCAAAACCTTGATTCCGCAATTGCTCTGCGACCATTTTTTCGATGGCTTCTGCATCCTTTCGGGTAGGAATAGGATTGTATTTTTTATAGAGATCGGGGCGGAGTTTAAGTCCAAACTTTTTTGCATATCGATTGGACTTATACCCTTCTTTATGCTGTTCAAACCTGACATCAGGCTTTCGGGATGATTGCCCCACATAAACACAAGGGTTGTTCATAAAATATTTCGGGTTTTCTTTGCGAAATTTTTTGATATCCGCCACCGTAGAATCTAATTCAATGACATATACGTAATATTTTTTCTTCAAAGAAGATGTCAACCGTATAATTTCATCAAATCATCATATCCGCCAATGGCTTCACCATCAATCACGATTTGAGGCACGGTCATGGCTTTCCCCACTTCTAATAACTTAGATCGACCCCAGCCTTTTTCTTCAATATTAATTTCTTCAAATTCCCAGCCTTTTTCTTCAAAAAACCGCTTGGCTGATTTGCAGTACGGACACCAGTTGGTGGTATACATTTTAATATCTTTCATATTATCCCCCTGATAAATTTTTAATTCTATTTCTGATTCTGGTCATTTAATCCCAATCATAATTATGAAATTTAATTCAATATGTGGAATTTATTTTAGGCTTATCCTATTCATTCCTCTACTGTATTTAAGTTATAAATAAAAAAGCCCCATCCGGTTCCATTCAGATGAGGCTTTGAAATTGAGTGGGGCTGGCAATCAGCCTTCATATTTTTCTGCAACGAGAATCAGTTTATGAATGGCAAATAATCCACCCAGAGATAAACCCCATCCAATCACAAAATAAAATGCTTCCATTGATTTAATTCCTTTTGGTTGCTAAAAATTGTCGGCGAATTTAGGACATTCAGTTTTTCTACGAAATAATTCCTTTTACTCAAGCAGATTAGAACAAAAGCTAAATTAGTTAAATGTATCGTATTCTTCCAAAAAAATAATCATTCCTGTGCTTTTAAAACAATCGATACTGTATCGCTGTTGAATGCAGTAAACATACCCAGACCACCTTTAATATTTGAATAAGGCTCATTAAGGTCTCTTGAATTTTGCCCACTGGATTGATAGAGCAAAACATAGTCGGATTGGACGTGAAACAGAACTATATCATGACGACCAAAGTGAGTGATATTACTGGCAAGCATCGTATAGGTAGTATCAACAAACGGTTGTGAAATAAATCGACGCCATCTGGGAGGCAATTGTTTTTCTATAGACTGGGGATCTGTTTCTACATTATCCATTATTAGATAATGATAGGCATTATCTGGATTATCCCAATACAAGCGTACAATATTTGAATCAGCAAAAATCCATCTCACATAGTCGATATTTCGTTTAAACTCTGGTACCCAAAGCGTATCTATTGAAGCTTTAAAATTGTCTGGAGCCGTTGGAACTAAAGTTTCTGCAGTTAACTGTTGTCCAGCATAATTTATTTCTAAATTAAAGGAATCTCCTTGAACTACAACTAAATCTGAATCTGGATAAGCATATGTAATATCAAAAACGGTATCCGTTTCAGTTGTGTCATAGTGATATACGGGCTCTAGGGTCCAAGATTCTACACCCCTTTTCAATATTACTTCAGCTGAATCGATCGGTACAGCTTTTATACTCTCATCATCCAAGGCTAAAGTAGACATTAAATTTATATCTTTGACCGGTTGACCTGCATAAATGTATGCACGCACAACGATTAAATCTTCATCCGGAACAGGTGCCAAATTGTCTTCGCAACTGAATGTGAGTATTGCGATTAACATTATAATAAAATAAAATGATTTTTCTCTCATTTTAACCTCTTACTTCAAGGAAACTTTAAAGAAAAAAGTGATTGTCATGGGTAATAACAAATTATCCGATACGATTACAGGTATCACATCTAAATCGTATTCTCGATAATTAACATTTTTTCGATTATATAGGTTAAAAACGGATAAGCCCACATCCCAGTTAAAGTCAGGTGTTTGCAATTGCCTAAAAATGCTTACATCCATGCGATGATAAACTGGTAAACGGTACGAATTTTTGTCGCTCACATGAATATAATTGTATTCATCCCCATTTAATAGTGGTAGATAGTATCTACTTTCAGGGGTAGTGTAAGGCGTACCGGTCGCATATATTAATGCTGTAGCAAAATTCCAGGGGCCCCATTTATAAGTCCCAACTATTTTTGCTTCATGAGTTTTATCATGGCTCGCTGGATAGGGTTCTGGTGCCAGTGCACCAAAATCATAATTTACATTGGCATAGGTGTAACTGATCCATCCATTAAAGGCTCCGGATTTCTTTTGAGCAAGAATTTCAACCCCTTCTGCATAGCCATCTCCGAAAAAAAAGTAATTTCCATAATCGGCTAATTCTTGAAAGCGTCGGGTATATTCAATTAAACCATCTAAATGTTTTCGATATCCTTCAATTTCAAATAAGTAGTTCCGTGTCTCATAGCTCATCCCAAGAACCTGATGTTCTGCAGATCCAGCAGGTATATTGTCATCGGAAACAAGCCAAAAATTTGAATTGCCCTGAAGAACATCTTCTAGAACAATATTATTTATAAATTGAAAATAATTACCCCATGCCCCTTTAATTGAAAAGTTCTCGGTTACATTCCAATTAAATGAAACTCTCGGAGAAACAAATACCGAGTCAGTGGCCAAATCCATAATATATAAACTATCCAGTCCTGTTTGTGAAGTAGCACGGATACCCAATCCTATTGTAAGTGTAGGGATTACTTTCCATCGATCTTCAAAATAGAGACTTGTCAGCATTGTATTGGATTCAAGATCTAATATCTGTAATGTATCAAATAGAGCAATATCATAGTGCGTCCCTAAATTGGTTAATTCCAAACCAAATTCTAAAATATGCTTTTCATTGGCATGAAGTACATTATCTATCCTAAATGATTGATCTCTTGCACCATTTCCCTCATTTATTTTGAAGGTTCTACCTCCACCACCTAAAGAGTATAAATGGCGGCCATAATTACTTTTAAATCGAGAAGAACTGAATAAGGCCTGCGTAGAAAATCGATCCGTCCATCGATGGTTCCAGCGCAAACTCATCGCTAGATTTCCCCAATCTGTTTTATTGTCATCAATTCTAGTCACGGTTTGTTCATTCCCTCCACCAAATCCACCACCACCGCCAGGACGACGCCTAACCCCTTGTGTTTCACGGGATTCATTTAAAAAGTCTCTCCCACCATACATACTGATACTGATCACATCTCGGTTCCCCGGAGTGAAAGTGACTTTATTGTGAAGGTCATAAAAGTAAAATTTGGGGAAAATTTGCTGCTGGAAGGCTTCATCCTGATTTGGATTATTGGGGTTGACCCTTCTCCGGTTATTGGTCGGGACATCATCATCGCCTGTGACAAACTCATACATTTTATCAAAAAATGGGCTAGACATAAAATCTGAATAAGATCTGCGAAAGGAAAACAGCCAACTCCCTCCCATTATGATAGGTGTTTCATATAGCAATTGAGAGGACATGAGGTTTACACCAAGTCCGAATTGGCGGCGAGTGAGATCACCATTTTTTCCCGTCATATCAATTACACTAGAAAGGCGTCCGCCATACTTTGCCGGGAATCCTCCTTTATAGACCTGCACATCCTTAATGGCATCGGCATTAAATGCACTAAACATACCGAAAAAGTGATCTACATGATAAATATTCATCCCATCCAAGAGAATCATATTTTGGTTAGATGAACCGCCACGGACATTGATGCCGGAAGAACCATCTCCCGTACTGCTAATCCCCGGGAGGAGCTGTAATGAACGAAAAATATCCACTTCACCCATGTTGGGCAGGAGAGCCAATTGGCGTGGGGATAAAGTGATTTTGCTGATTTCATCACCTGAACTTTTAATAATTTGATATTCATCTGCGATCACATCCACAGCCTGAAAGTTTAATGCTTCCATCTTAAGACGAATATCCAATGACCGGCCTGGTTGAGAATTATCGTAGCCAATCTTGACAGAACGATAACCAATATATGAAATGATTAATGAACAGGGTTCAGCCGGAATATCCACCAGAACAAAATGGCCATCTGAATTGGAAGTAATACCGCGCCCCATATCCTGAACCACTACATTGGCATAGGGTAAGGGCTCAAGGTTGTCCACATCTACGATGATACCAGAAATATCCTGGGTGGCTTTCTGCCCAAAAATTATAGATATAAATAAAAAACTGATGAAATATTTTTTCATTAACCGCGACGCCCCCTGCCACCTCTACGATTACCACCGTCTCGACTTCCCCTTTGTCTCATTTGTGAATTTCGCTGGGATTTTAATTTTTTCTGATACTTTTTGAACTGGTTTTTTGATAAGACGCTCTTTACAGCTGCATCCCTTTTTTCCATAATTTCCATGGCCATTTCGCGCATGGCCATCCGGTTGTTACCACCGCTGTTTCGGATATCCATAAATTCACTGCGGAAATTATCTTGAATGATTTGCATCTGTTTGGCCTGTTCTTTAGAAAGGTCCAATTCCTTTTCCCAATTGATGGGAGGTGGCTGCATGGCTCCACCGCGCTGCATGTTTTGTGAAAAACCTATGGATAGGCAAAGCATAAATAATAATGATTTTATTGCGAGTGAACGTGTCATAATCCTTCCTTGGTTTTAAATAATTTAGGCGATTAGACAGACCTAGTCCAAAATAGTTAAAAAAAAGGGCGAAATATTCGACCCTTTTATGGACACGGAATTATAATGATTTATTTTGCCGGCACAAAATTCAATGCCAAGGAATTGACACAGTATCGCAATCCCGTTGGTTTTGGACCATCTTCAAATACGTGGCCCAAATGAGAATCACAAGTGGCACAGGTAATTTCAGTTCGGATCATACCAAAACTTAAATCTCGTTTGGTATTCACTTTGGTTTCATCCAATGCGTCAAAGAATGCAGGCCACCCTGAACCGGAATCGTATTTGGTTTCAGAACTGAATAATTCAGACTCGCACCCGGCACAGGTATAGGTCCCTTTTTCTTTATGCTTATAATATTTCCCTGTAAAGGCGGCTTCCGTACCTTTTTCTCTCAGGATTTGGTATTCTTCAGGCGTGAGGCAGGTTTGCCATTCTGCATCGGTTTTAACGACTTTTTCCATAAGCTGTCCTTTGGGTGCTTTGTTTTGGGTTTGGCCGAAGAGAATAGTCCCTGCCAATAAGAGTGAAGCGATGTTTAGTGATTTTTTCATAACAAATTTTCCGTTTTTGCTCCGTTATACGAATTTACAAAAAACACATCCATCTTTATTCATTCCGTCTATCCAGTCCTGACCTTCGTTCATTTTTCTGGCGGCGTTCCTGTCCAGATCTTCTATCGGTTGACACAGGTTGATCTTGATTCCGCCGGTCATTGCCATTTCGACGTTCTCCTTGACGTCGATCATTGCCACGATTATTTATTGAATTTGTCATCATAAATTAATACCATATTTTAGTTACGGTAAAACATACATCATAATTTCGATTTATTCAAAAACCAATTGCACCCCGCCTTGTCCTGTATTTGGCTGGTAATAATAGTTAAAAGTAATGGGCATGGGCAATCTCAAATCGAAAAATCCACCGAGATCAAAAGTAATACCTGCACCCACTGAAATCATGGTCCGTTGAGAATCCACACTCGCTACATGACCAAATATATTTCCCCGAATACGTTTAAGATAGGTTAAACCAAATGGGGCGGACCAATCTGGGTAGACCAATGGTAATTTATAGCGCAACCTGCCCTGCCAACCGGATGAAAAAGATCGCCAGGTATAACCAGAAGGAAAATGGAATTTTGACAGAAAAATGTGATCGCCCTTATTGGACTCATATTGGAATCGAGTATCAATAAAATCATGCTTCCAAATTCCTTTAAATCCATAAATCAGCCGCAAAGATATCTGCTGACCTTGCCATAAACCGCCAAATGGAGAACCGCCACCATATCCATATATTTGCCAGCCGGGATTACCCAAATCTCTTATTGCGGCTTCATCCAAAGATGAATAAGCACCTTCCACATAAATAGGGAGAATTCCTCCATTCCGATCATCCATTGATTTAGAAGAGGCTACTTTTACATTGGGGGGAACATGTAAAAAATCAAAATGGTACATGGTTTTTTTCCGCAATGTGTATATGGAGCCTAATTTGACGTAAGCAAATCGGTTATTGATTCCCCTAATTTGATTCGCCAATGGCAGAGATGCGGATAATTTGATGACAGATTCTGACCACTTTTCATTTAGGTGAAAGACCAGTGAGTCTTTCACTCGTCCTTCATCAAATTTTTGGACGAATTTTCCATGATTTATATTTCGATTCATCCACCCAAATTCCAAATCAATGATCGGATAAAATTTGCGAATTGTGGATCGTAATCGATTTTCTCTTATCCCTTCATTCTGATTGAAAACCATTTCACCAGTGAATGATAATGTGCCTAAAATATTATCAGACTGAATCCCAAGTGTAGGATCAAAATCATCATTGAAAATATATCGGCTATGGAAATTAAAAAGTGTATTCACTCCATTATAATCTGTCACTTTATAGTTTTGTTCGGGCATATCCTGATCAAAAATAGAATGGGTATTATATTCTGTTAAATGACCGGTACGAACTGTTCGGTAATCTGAATCAATTTTCGTCCAACTGGATGGCTGAAGTGGCAGTATCCCAATCCCATCACCCATTTGGGAATAATCATTAAACAGTAAATATCCTTCTGGTGTCACCGATGGATTATATGCGCCAATCGGTCTGGATGTGACTTGAAATAACTCTTCGGTTTTAACATGTCTTGCCAATATTTGGTCGATGCCATTGATTTGGGATTCATATAGTATAAAATCCTTATAAAATATGGGATGGTTAATCTGTTGCAAAGTTTCAGGAATCACCACATCAAATTGCCTATCTTTAATTCGATAAATATATAAGGCCCGCCCATTGTATTTTTGAGATGTAAATACAATTTTTTCCCCATCAACCGACCAGGATGGTTTCATAATTATTCCACCATTTGGCGCTTCTACCTGATCAATTATTTTTCCAGTTTTTGCATTTAGAATGACCAATAATGCATATCGCTCTTCTGAAAATGAAACAGCGGTAACTTGCTCTCCATCATGAGAAATACTGGGCTGATAAAATCGTTTTTTCTCCGTAATTACTTTTGTCTCTCCCGACTTGAAATCCAAGACCCTGATATTGGACCAGCTTCTTTTCGTCCACCGAATATCCGGATCATAACCAGACCATACTGCTTTGAGCCCATTAGAATGATACCCTAAATATTCGACTAAACTTGGGATGGTAGCCAACACTTGTGCTTTACCATCTTTGATTTTTACAATTGCAGTCACCTCACCCAAACCTGATTTCAGTGCAACAACACCCCCTTTATTATCCATGACTGGGTATCGAAAATGGGTAGTTGTGATTTTTTCTGGCGTCAATAATTCAGCTTGCTTGGGTTTCAATCCGGTCTGCTGAATTTTCCAGGCCATTTCCAAATCGTAAAAGGTATCGTAATAAATCTGGGGTAAAGATGAACCGGTAGAAGTCTTCATGGCTCGGGAAAAAGGATAAATGGGATTAGAGGTAAATGGCCATCTCAATGCTTTTTGAATAATCTTAGGCCATGCATGTTGACCATATTCTTTTTTCACATGACTTGTGAGATAGTATCCCAATTCATAATGATTGGGGTACTCTTTTTTGTATGATCCATATAAAGCATTCCGATAGGTGAACCGATTACCAGCTAAAATATGGGCTCTTGCTATTCGTGAAAAATAAGCCGATCTCCCTCTACCGGAGTGGGTCAAGGCCGTTTCAATATCAACTGCATCCCCTTCCCAATACCAATTTGGAATCATGAAGTGTGTATAAAAAGATTGTGTATTCTGACCAAATAATTTGCGAAGGATACCGCTTACGCCTTGGTTCATGGCATTAAACTGGGCAATATGTCTCCCCTCATGTATAGCCAAGTTGCGATACCATTCCGTGTGACCCATTTCGCGATCTAAAAGTGGCACATTATACCACTCAGACATCCATGGCGCTTGCATGACATATCCATTGGGCATTGCACCACGATTGGAAAGTACAACGGGTATTCTCTTATGTTGAATGTTGTCCAGAGAATCATAAAGAGCGTGATGAACATGATCTATTGTATTGGCCACTCGATTGGCTTCTGATCGGAGCTCCGAAGGAAATATGATCTGATAATGATCGGTCTTAATTTGCTGCCAATGAATGCCAGGCGGATCTTGTCCCATGAGCAAGGATAAGAAAAGGAGGGGGAACCATAAGGTTTTGCGTAAGTGATTATTCATGAAAATTTGCGGGTAATTTATTACAGCTATCGGATGGACTATAAGTAAAAAGCCCCACCCCAATTTCTTGGGACAGGGCTTAAAACAACCAAAGCACATCAAGGAGTACTCTGTTGTGCTTTTCTCTTCGCAGAGTCCTTCCTCATAACCTCCTGAAAGAGGAAAGAGTTTAACATCTAATTAATTTATTTTCAAACAAGAAATTCAATTTTTATGTACTAATTAAAGTTTAATTGATTTAACCTGTAGTTTGCATACTTGCGGCATTGCCATTGATATTGAGCAATATGGATTGGCTAAGTTATTTATAGGCATTTTTGATCTATTCAAATTCCTCTTTTTCTTCCGTTTCATTGCATTACCACGGGTTAAGTGAATTTCATCCCAATCTTTTACTCTTTTGGTATATTCGAAAAAACCACATTGGTGTTCATTTATTCATATTTCTAGATGTTGAGTTTGACCAATATATAATCCGTCCAAAGTTTCACTATGGAGCGCATAAGTGTAATACAGGGTATAAATTTAAAAGGTCCAACTTGCGTTGAACCTTTTTGTTTTTTGCTCCGGAGGAGGGACTCGAACCCCCGACCTGGTGGTTAACAGCCACTCGCTCTACCAACTGAGCTACTCCGGAATGTGACAATTATTAATTATAAAAGCGGCGCGAATTTAAAATAATTAATCCGCCTCCGCCAATTAATTACATTTCTTTTTCTGCTTTTAATACCAATCCTTCTACAAATTGGCCGTGGTCCAAATGTGTGGGGTTGATATACACAATACCATCTTCACTATGAGGTGCACCATACACTGAATGGGCGGACTTCAATCCACCCAGCCACCATCGGCCATCCTGGACATAGACTAGGTCACCGGGATTCGCTTTCATGCGATCCATATCACGTTTGGAAAATCGCATCACATTTTCTTCCGTATCATCAACGAGCCAACTGACAATGGCATCCTCTCCCTTTTCTTCATTCACAGCAGACCCCTTGAATATTGCCTTCAATTTATGAACGTCAAAAATGGTTAAACCTTCCAGATTTTGATCTGATTTGGGCTTGGTCAACAATGCAACAATGACCCCAACACTGGCACAAACAACAATATTATACAAGGCACCGATGTACGAATAGCCACGGCCAGGGCGCAATTCAATCCCATGAGAGAATGGACTGATCAACTCTGGATTAAACTGGCCTAAGATCATTAAAAAAGCACCACCGATAAATGTGGCAATCACCGCTTGGGATGTAAATCGTTTCCAGAATATGCCCAAGAAAACACCCACTACCAATGGCGGTGTGAATGTGGAATGGAACCATCCATGTGCTTCGTAGATGGAATCAAACGAATTGAAAAATGGAACCAGAATCACCGCAATCACTTTTACACCTACTGATGTCCATCGGGCAAAATCCAATTGCTGTTTCTCTGACTTAACTTTTTTGGTTAGGGGTCGATAAATATCATTTACAATAATGGCGGATGATGCATTCACCAATGTGTCGGCTGTGGACATAAGGGCCGCACAGAGTGCCGCAATAATGAACCCAAATACGCCGGGAGAAGAAACAATATTTGTCACCGCCACAAACACATCATTGGCTGCAAGCCCTTCGGGCAATACACCCGGGACTGCATTAAAAATGGCCCGACCGATCCAACCTGCATTTGAGACCACAATGGCTGAAATGGGTAATACCAAAAGTACATTTACCGCGGCGGCTTTCCGCCCCTCATTTACACTTTTCGCGGCCATGAACCGCATAATGAGTCCTTGATTTAAAAATAAAAACCCGATGGAACCAGCAATACCATCCTGCCAGAAAATGCCCACAAAATTAAAATCCGGGGGATGATTAAAATGAGCCAAAGGCAACTTTTGCTCCGGCGATAAATTCATCCAGAAAGACTTTAATCCTGAGAGTGCAGTGTGGTCTCCTAAATACTGAATCCCCAAGAAAAATAGAAACATCCCAGCAAATATCAGAATGAATCCTTGGAGCAAATCAGTAAAGATTACAGACGTCTGCCCCCCAAAGTGCATATAAATGGTGGTAGCAATAGCGATGAGGATAACCGTCAGCATGAGCGGAATGCCATAAATCCGATAGAGGGCCGTGGCTAAGGTCAAAAACTGGATGGCGATGTAGCCGATCATGTAGAGTAGCGTCATCATAGTGGCCAAATAGCGGGCCGTCCTGTTGAAGCGCCGTTCAAAATATTCCGGGATGGATTTTACTTTTGTATAATAGATAATGGGTAGCCATCCGAACATGAAAAGAGGCATGAAAAACCAATCATTCATGTAGGTCATGGTGGACGACAATCCATACTGATAGGCCTTGGTAGAATATTTTACAAAGCTATGGGATCCCACACCGGTAGCCACAATGGAGATGGTGATAAGCCACCAAGCGAAACGACGTCCGCCAAAGAAATAATCTGTGGTGTTTTTACTATACTTACCAAAGTAAGCGCCAAAACCCATGACCAATGCAAAATAGGCCAAAATGACCACACGATCTAAGGAGGTGCCGACAGCAATATCCATCATTGACTCCCAATGGCCAAGTAAATAAACAGGGCATGTAATCCTGCATAAAAAAGGAAGCCATAAAGTAGGACATATACCCACTTTTTATGGCGGTGGAATGTAGTGCGGAGTGCGTTGGTTCTTAAAATCAGAACCATCCCCAATACGAAAGCAATGCCCCCTACACCATATAAATATAAAAATGGGAGCCAGGTACGTGCAAAATCCATTTTTTACTTCAGTTTATTGAATTCTGTTTTGAGTTTGTCGTATGTGTCTAACAGGCCATCAACCATGACTTTAGTCTGGCCGATGACGGGCATGAAGTTAGTATCCCCTACCCATCTTGGCACTATATGAAAATGGATATGATCTGCAATGCCTGCTCCACCTGCAACGCCGATATTGGCGCCAAAATTAAACCCCTGCGCTTTCATGGATTTTCGAAATATGTTCATAGATTGATCTGCTAGTTCCATAATTTCGGTCATACAATTTTTGGATAAGAATTCGGTTGTCTCCACATGCTCATAAGGACAAATCATGATATGGCCATTATTATAAGGATATAGATTCATGAGGACAAATGCGGCCCCGCCGCGAAAGAGGACAAGGTTATCTCTATCCGTATCTTCTTCTGATTTTATACAGAAAACGCACCCTTCTTCCTTATCCTTTTTGGCGCGGATATACTCCATCCGCCATGGGGCCCATAATTTATCCATGGTGCATATAAGAAAGATAATGGTTTAAGAACTGGTCAATAAATATATTTTTTCCCCTATTCTTCTTGTGCAGCTTTCGCTTCGGCGGTTACCTTTGCTTCCATGTCCCGTGGAACTTCTTCATAATGACTGATTTCTTCAGAATGAATCCCGCGACCGCCGGTTAAGGAACGCAATGTAGTCGAATAATGATACATTTCCGACTGGGGGACTTGGGCTTTAATTTTCTGAAATGCCCCTTCCGAATCCATGCCCATAATCTTACCGCGACGACTGGAGATATCACCCATCACATCACCCATGTAATCTTCCGGGACTTTGATATCCACCACCAACACCGGTTCCAATAAACAGGGTTGGGCTGCCATAAATGCCTCCCGAAAGGCTTGCTTGCCTGCCATTTGGAACGCAATATCCTTGGAATCAACCGGATGCTGCTTTCCATCATAAAAATCGACTTTGAGATCCACTACGCGATAGCCCGCAAGCACACCATCGACACAGGCCGCATTGACACCTTTTTCAACGGAAGGGACAAATACGCGATCCACATTTTGCCCCACCAAGGATTGGGTAAACTCCACCCCTTCGCCCCGCTGCTTCGGTTCAATTCGCATCCATACTTCGGCAAATTGTCCTGCACCTCCACTTTGTTTTTTATGGCGATATTTGGATGCACCATTACTGCGGATCGTTTCGCGATAAGGAATCCGTGGTTTAAATGTTTCCACATCCACATTGAATTTTCGTTTGAGCCGATCAATAGATACTTGCAGATGGAGCTCACCTTGCCCGGATAGGACCGTTTGGCGCAGTTCCGAATCTACATTGTATATAAAGGTGGAATCCTCTTCATGAAGGGTGGCCAATCCAGTAGCAATTTTTTCTTCATCCCCTTTGGATTTAGACCGAATCCCCAAATGGATATTGGAATTGGGTAGTTTAACCTCCGGCAATTTCACCTTATTGGACTGCCCCGTCAGGGCATTCCCCGTATGAGTGTCCTTTAGTTTCACCACGGAACCGATATCCCCCGCGTTTAAATTGGTGACACTGGTTCGATCTTTACCGTTCATCAAAAACATCTGGCCAAATCGTTCTGAATTTCCTCTGGCAGTATTATATAAATCCGCACCGGTGGATACGGAACCGGAATAGACCCTAAAAAAAGAAAGCTCACCAACGTGAGCTTCACTAATTGTTTTAAATACATGCACAACAGGGTTGCTGCCATCCAGTGCCACTTCAACCGCATCTCCAGAATTGGCATCCTTGGCTTGAATGGTGGCGCGATCAACAGGAGAAGAACCATATTGGGAAATGAAATCCATTACCCGCGCTGCACCAATATTTTTGATAGCGGCCGTGCAAAACATGGGAATCAATACTTGATTTTGGATGGCATGATGGAGCCCTTCTCTCATTTCTTCTTCACTCAAATTCCCCTGCTCAAAAAATTTCTCTAAAAGGCTATCATCGGATTCGGCCACATATTCGATCAATTCTTGATGAAGTGCTTTGACCTGTTCTTCCCATTCCTCCGATAATGGCTCTTCTTTATACTGCCCTGAACCATCGGTACTATACGTAATGAGTTCACTCCTTAGCACATCCACAATCTGGTTAAAACCGGGCCCTGAATTCACAGGCAACTGCATGGGAAATACATTGGAGCCAAAATGATCTTTTGCCTGCTGAAGTATGGAATCAAATTTGGTATGTTCACGATCCAAACCATTCACCACCAGCACTTTGGGTAAGCCAAAATCGGTGGCATAATTCCACACTTGCTCTGTGCCCACCTCAATACCATTCACCGCATGGATAACAATGACGGCTGCATCCACAACCGCTAAAGAAGAAATGGTTTCGCCGATGAAATCTAGATATCCTGGTGTATCAATTAAATTGAATTTGGTGCCTTTCCATTCTAAATGTAGCGGCGAAGAATGGATGGAAATCTGGCGATCGTGCTCATCCTTGTGATAGTCCGAAACGGTGGTTCCCGCTTCGATAGATCCAATGCGATTCACCTCGCCCGATCGGGACAGCATGGCTTCAGATAGAATTGTTTTTCCAGATGCACCATGCCCAACCAGGGCAAAATTGCGAATGTCTTTGGCTGCGTAGTCTTTCATACTAACCTCTTTTTTTGGGTCAAAAAGTTCATGTTTTCCCACCTCGGATAAAGGATGGCAGGCCCAAGTGTAAAGATGGTAAAGGCTTTATTTCAAGGAAATAAAACAGCCGAAGCCATTAGAAAATATTTTGCTGTATTTCCTCTATGTAGGCTCGTAAGGCCGGCGGAACGAACACATTACGTAAATTTAATTTTGAAAATTCACGGCCCAATACACCCAAGCGCTGGTCAATGGGTTTAATTTTATTTACTACAATATAAGATTCATTATTCACAGAACACATGCCGCCTTGAAAATCTCCTTTGCCTTGCACAATGTGGATCTCCATTTTTTCTGCCAACTCTTCAAATAAAGTGAGGAGCTTCTCTGGTTTGATTTTTCCCATGACTTATAAAAGATCGTTTCGTTTATGTTTCTCTAAATAGGCCACCAATGTTTTTACATCTTCCACTTTATCTTTGGGGATAATCAGGGTGGCATCAGGGGTATTTACCACCACAAGATTGCTGGCACCTACAACGGCAGTAAAGTGGCCATTGGATTGGATAAAATTATTTTCTCCGTCCATAATCACCCCATCACCGCGGACCACATTTTGACCTTTCGACTTTGGTGATACTTCAAAAACCGAATCCCATGAGCCCAAGTCATTCCAATTGAATTCCGCTTTGACTACATAGATATGTTCTGATTTTTCCATTAGGCCATAATCAATGGATTCAGGTTCAATATTATTCCACAATCTTGACCAGTTTTGTTTGTCGTCTATCCGTTTTTTGATTTTGCCCAATTGATCATTCAAGTCGGGCATGTGAGATTTGAGCTGATTAAAAAAGGTGTCGACCTTCCAAACAAACATGCCACCATTCCACAAAAAATCACCACTGTCTAAAAACCGTTTGGCCAATTCTTTATGGGGTTTTTCTGCAAATGTCTTTACCTTAAAACCATTCAAATGATCTTCTGGACTATTTCGGTCATACTGGATATATCCATAACCGGTGGCTGGATAAGTGGGCTCGATACCGATGGTAACCAGTGATTCATTTTTATTGGCCAATTGAATGGCAGAACGAACAGTTTTTGCAAATTTTTGGGCACCCACAATCATATGATCTGCAGGGAATACACCCATGATTGCATCTTCTCTTAACTCTCGGATACGAAGTGCTGCCAATGCAATGGCTGGGGCGGTATTTTTTCCGCTAGGCTCAACAATGATATTTTTGGGCTTCACACCTTTGATCATTTTTTTAATCTTCGGCGCTAAATCTTCTCCTGTAACGATAAATACATCATCTACATTTTTCATCTTTTGTAAACGATCTACCGTCATTTGCAGCATCGTCTCATTACCGAAAATATTGAGAAGTTGTTTTGGATTTTCTTTTCGGCTGGATGGCCAAAATCGGGTACCACGCCCCCCAGCCATGATTACACCATACATAAGTTTATTGCTCTCCTACCCGGATTGACCCCACATCGATATCCCAGTTGGCCCGCACTTCAAATGTATCGGGATGCACATAAAACCATTCGCTGGGTAAAAAGGGGCTGGCCTTACCAAACGTATATGCACCACTTTGATCCACATCATCGATGATCATTAATCGATAGGGTCCTTCAGGTATGTTTTGAAACTGGAATTGATAGTTAGAATTTACGCCAGAATGAAAAATTTCGGGCTCTTTTTCCATGGATGTCAATTGAATGACAGTGATCATACCCGGCCGCTCGAATTGACCATTTAATCCACCGTACCCCATTTTTTTCTCAGAATTTATGGTTACCCATGTGATAGAATCTTTTAAGGATTTCCCTTCTATGGGTATCAGTTTTTCTGAGGAAATCTTTAATTTATATTTCATTTTTTCTGCCCAGCCATTTGGCGGAATAAAAAGAGCCGTTACCGGATTCGCCCAATCCAAATTCACCACGACCGTGTCTGTATCCGCCACCATAATAAATGCACTGTCCGATACGCTTATTATGGGTTTTGAAAAACGGATGGGGATAATAGGACCACCATCGGACTGTAGTCGAATTGACGCGGACCCATCCGGGCTGACTTTTTTGGTATGGGAGGTATCCCGTTTGGCCGACACGCGAAAACTGATTTTCCCATCTGTTAATGTTTGATTGCCGGACTTTACTTCGCCTAAGGTTAGAGCGGCTCTCCCTGCTGCCAGCGTATCATCAGCAATAATTAAAAATCGTTTTTTATCATCCAAATCCTGATGAATGGTGGGGCGGATTGAATCCTCACCTACATCCGTAATGACCAAATCTTTAACAGTAGCTGAATCCAACTCCTGATTAAAATGCATCCAGCCCCATTTTTGCCCTACCCATTCTCCATGGGTTAATTTCAATGGCGGTGTCTCACGGCGGGTTCGAAAGGGAATCCCTGAAACTGTTTCATTGATCCCGATGGTGTATGTTGCTTGCGTACCGACGCCATAAGCCATCCGTTCCGGAACTAGTTTTGCCCCCGAAGCACTTCGCTCCACTGCCAACATCACATAATCACTCGGATGATTTCCATAAATGAACCGCATAACTTTCATCACCATGAACCTGCCCGAAGATCATTCCCTCATCGATCACATCACCCGTGCTGAATGCAATTTGGATCGATTGCTCTAAGGGCACTCGCCGTTCATCCTTCAGATTGCGATTGATTGTAATGACATAAGTTTGATCTGGCAATAAGTCTTCCGGGAATTGGAGCAAAATGGCATCATCATCATATATAGCTTCGATTTCTGGATCTATTTTTGGTGAAATGGTAACGGCATTTAATAATGATTTTTCATCGATGTATTCTGAAAAATTGAGCGTAACCAACCCGCCTTCAAAATGGAGGGACCCTGCTTCCGGATTAGTTGATGTAAGTTTGGGAGATGTGATGTCTTCAGGACCGCCGTCTGGTGCAGACACGGATGCACAGGCGTAAATGATAAACGAAAATCCCGCTCCAATCAGAAGCTTAAAGTGATGTGTAAGGAAATGTAACGGATTCAAAAGTGAATTTTTAATTATTCAATAGGCTCCAAATTTACAGGAATTTCTTTTCCAAATCTCATTTCAGTTTCATTCACTTTAGTGGTGACGCACCAGACATTCACACCGGCATTTTTTGCCTCAAGCAAGGTTTTTGAAAATTTTGGATCTCGGTCCCACATGGGTGAAAACTGATCTGCATCCGGTCGCTGACAGACAAAGAGGATGCCCGCACCCTCTCCTGATTTTACAATGTCTCTTAATGCCAACGCGTGACGGGCACCTCTTTCGGTCACCGCATCAGGAAATTTGGCCAATCCTTTTTCTACATAAGTCACGGACTTCACTTCTAAATAAAATGGCTTCTCATTCTGATCATTCAACAGAAAATCGAAACGATGGTTCCCATGGGCTACTTCTGCTCGCACCAATTCATAATTTCTGAACATGGGCAATTCATTATCTTGCAGTGCTTCCAAGACGAAACGGTTTGGCAGGGCTGAAACTAGTGAAATTAGGTTTCCTTCATGTCGAACCATCACTGTAGAGTATTTTGTTTTTCGTTCTGAACCTATTGGCACCGGGCGGAGCAAAAGTTCTGCGCCCGAGCGGAGCAACTCTTTCAGTCGCCCTGGATCGGGTAAATGGGTGCGAACGATTTTTCCATCTACTTCTGCCATGACAATAAAGCGGTTTGGACGGTCAACAAATTTTCCCTGGATGAGGGGGCCTTCAATTTTCATTTTAATATCCGTAAATCATGCGGCAGAAGTTAGGCGATATAAAACAATCTTCGAATTCATATTCTCAAATCAGTATTATATTTGGTTTATATATGTTATAACTATATATTCTTCCCCTATATTAAGTGATTTACGAATAATATTATGCAATTAGACAAAACAGACAAAGGATTATTGGCTGAACTCCAGACCAACGCCCGCATTACCAATGCGGAATTGGCCAAACGTGTGAATCTTTCCCCTTCTAGTACCTTAGAACGAGTAAAAAAGTTAGAGGCCAGCGGACTCATTGATCGATACATAACTTTATTGAATGCTAGAAAAGCCGGGTATACCTGCATGACATTTGTAGAAGTCACTTTAGAACGTCATGGGGAAACACCGGTAGAAGATTTTTTTACATCCATTGCGGATATGGATGACTATCCAATGTTCGCCATTTAAAAACATCGGTGGTGCTTTCTACATTTAAACACCAAACCAAACTCCCTGTTTAAGATGGCCCTTGTTCCTTCCTATATCCAAAGTCTGGCTAACTATGTACCGGGGAAGCCTATTGAAGAAGTCCAGCGTGAATTGGGTATGGATCATGTAGATAAGCTCGCTTCCAATGAAAATCCTCTGGGCCCTTCGCCCAAAGCCGTTGAAGCCATGGCCAAATCTTTATCGGAACTTCACCGTTACCCCGATGTATTCGGTTTTGAATTAAAGACTAAATTGGCAAACCGGTTCAATATCAAAATAGATAACGTTATTCTGGGCGGTGGCAGTGAAGGCATCATGTCTACCATCATGCGGACTTTTTTATTGAGTGATGATGAAATGGTATCCGCAGCGAATTCCTTTATCGGATTTCGCGTTCTGGCCAATGCCTCTGGACGTAAAATCCACTGGGTCCCTATGAAAAATCACCATTATGATTTACAAGCCATGGCGGATAAAGTAAATGATTATACTAAAATTATTTATATTGCTAACCCGGATAACCCCATGGGCACATATATCACCCGAGAAGAATTTGACGAATTTTATACCCACATCCCGGAGCGAGTCCTTATTATTTTGGATGAAGCCTATTTCGAATTTGCCCAGCACAATGCAGACTACCCTGACTCCATGACTTACCGCTATGACAATGTGATTACACTGCGGACATTTTCAAAGGCTTATGGATTGGCAGGCCTTCGGATCGGTTATGGGTTTGCCCATGATGAACTCATTGGCAATTTGAATAAAGTAAAAGAACCATTCTCGCCCTCCCTCATCGCCCTCACTGCCGGTTCTGCCGCTTTGGATGATGAGCTGTTCCTCCAAAAAACATTGGAGATAAATTATACTGGATATACATTTTTCAAGAATGAACTAACAAAACTTGGCATACAATGGGTCCCTTCAGTTGCCAATTTTATCACCACTGTGTGGGATTCCGAATCACAGGCTTCAAATGTGACCAAATCCTTATTAAAACAAGGCATCATCGTAAGAAACCTAAAACCTTTTGGTTGGCCTGACTGCATTCGGATCTCTATAGGGACATCAGATGAAAACAGCCGGTGCATTAACGCATTAAAAATCATTCTATAAATAGGAGGTAAAAATGAACAATTATAAGATTTCCGGTTTTGACCACTGCGAACTCTATGTAAGTAACGCGAAGCAAGCAGCCCATTATTACCGAAGCTGCCTTGGGTTCCAACCCATTGCCTATCAAGGATTGGAAACGGGGAATCGCGAAAAAGTCAGTTATGTGATGAAACAAAACCAAGTGCGATTTGTACTCAGTTCGCCTCTCATTCCCGGCACTGAAATGGGTGCACACATTGATAAACATGGCGACGGTGTCAAGGATGTGTCATTTTCAGTGGATAATGCAGAAAATGCTTGGAAGGAAACCACATCCAGAGGTGCAAAAAGCGTAGCTGAACCCCAATTGGTCGAAGATGAAAAGGGTGAAGCAGTTGTTGCTACCATCAAAACTTATGGGGATACAACCCATACATTTGTAGAACGAAATAATTATAATGGTGTATTTCTACCCGGATATGAAGTCATGGATGTAAATATGGTTGCGGATCCGGTTGGTATCATCCATATTGACCATGTGGTAGGGAATCAACCAGATCAGGCAATGGAACCTGTTTGTGATTTTTATGAAAAGGTATTTGGATGGCACCGGTTTTGGTCTGTGGATGATAAAGATGTTTCGACCGAATATAGTTCTCTTCGCTCTGTTGTTATGGCCAATGATAATGAGAAAATAAAAATGCCCATTAATGAACCTGCCGCAGGGCTTAGAAAGTCCCAAATCCAAGAATTCGTTGACTTTTATAAAGGAGCAGGCGTACAGCACATTGCCATGTCTACGCTGGATATTATCAAAGCTGTGACCAAACTTAAGGCCAATGGGGTGGAGTTTTTACCCACCCCTAAAATCTATTATGAAACTTTGAAAGAGCGGGTGGGTGAATTCGATGAGGATATTAATATCCTAGCTGATCTGGGGATTCTTGTGGATGCAGATGAAAATGGTTATATGCTTCAGATTTTCACCAAACCGATTCAGGATCGCCCTACATTATTCTATGAAATCATCCAGCGGAAAGGATCCAATAGTTTTGGAAAGGGTAATTTTAAAGCCCTTTTTGAATCTATCGAGAAAGAACAAGAAAGCAGAGGAAACCTCTAAATGAAATTTGCAACCTACTTACAGGAAAAAGAATCAGAATCGCGATTTGGTTTTAAAAAAGAAAATTACATCATTGATATAACCAGAGCTGCTCAATGGGCCAGCGAAGTAAAGGATGATCCTAAATTTTTGGGAATTCCTGCCACGCTGAAAGAAACCCTAGGGGATTGGAAAACACATTTTACCAAACTCAAAGAATTGGAAACATTACTTGGAAAGAATGACTTTCAATCTCAATCAACCAATGGAGCATCCATTGCAGTCTTGGAAGAAGAAGTGCAATTGCTTTCTCCCATACCAAATCCTCAATCCTTTCGGGATTTTTATGCCTTTGAACAACACGTTCGTTCTGCACGAAAGCTCCGCGGTCTGGATATGCACCCTGATTGGTTCAAGATTGCCATTTTTTATTTTTCCAACCCGGCAGCTCTATACGGACATGGAGAAGAGATCCCATATCCTCGCGCTACGAAAGAATTGGATTTTGAGCTTGAATTTGCTGTAGTGATCGCCAATGGCGGTTCCGATATCTCTGAAAAAGATGGGGACAAATATATTGCTGGTTATATGATCTGTAATGATTGGTCAGCCCGAGATCTGCAGAGGGAGGAAATGGCCATGAGCCTTGGCCCGGCAAAAGGTAAAGATTTCGCCTCAAGCTTTGGACCTTACCTGGTCACGCCTGACGAACTGGAAGATGCTTGGGGAGATGACGGCAAACTTCACCTAAGAATGACATGCCATGTTAATGGCAAACTGATTTCTGATGGAAATACCAACGATTTGTATCATCCATTCACCAAAATGATCGAGCGAGCATCAATGAATGCAAAACTTCTCCCTGGAGATATATTAGGCTCTGGGACGGTTGGTACTGGCTGCATTCTAGAGCTACGTCCCGAAAATACAGGTGGATGGATCAAGAAAGGCGATGTGGTTAGAATGGAGGTGGAACGATTGGGTATTTTAGAAAATAAGATTGTGTAAAATTTGCACTTAAATAGAAAGTTTGCAGAGATCATAAATATTATTGTTGCTAAATTTTGTGAACTCCGTGGATAAATAATATGCCATTTTATCAAAAAAGGGGAGAAATCCCGAACAAACGCCATATCCAATTCCGAGATGACTCCGGGAATCTTTACTGGGAAGAACTTATTAGCCGAGAAGGATTCAGCCATGTCTATTCCAACGTATATCATATCCACCCTCCCACCGCCTTAGAAGCTGTGGGCGAACTGAAAAAGATTGAATTAAATTCTGCAGATCAAACTCATCGTCACCATCACATTCGCACGGCAAATGTGTCATCCAATGGAGATGCAATTTCTTCTCGAATTCCCTTATTTTTTAATTCTGATGTAGTGATTTCTAAAGCACATGTGACAGATTCCATGACATCTCTTTACAGAAATGGGCATGCAGATGAGGTGCTATTTATTCACCATGGCTCAGGCACATTTAAATCCAATTTTGGAAATATGGACTTGAAGCCGGGAGATTATGTCGTGCTCCCTCGTGGGGTCATTTGGCAAATTGATGTAACAGATCCAATGCGAGTTCTTGTGACAGAATCCGCTAGCCCCGTGGAATACTCCAATTGAAGTAGAAGTAAAACTCCAGAACGGCATCCAGACCTATGGCTATGAGCACCATCCTTTTGATATCGTGGGATGGGATGGTTATTACTATCCTTACATTTTTAACATTAATGATTTTATGCCTATTACTGGAAAGATTCACCAGCCGCCGCCGGTGCATCAAACTTTTCAGGGTCAGGGTTTTGTAATTTGCTCCTTCGTTCCGCGATTATTTGATTATCATAGTGAATCTGTACCGGCACCTTATGCACATAGCAATGTGGATTCTGATGAGATTTTATATTATGTGGAAGGGAATTTTATGAGCCGTAAGGGTATCGAAGAAGAATCAATTTCCTACCACCCCATGGGATTGCCTCATGGCCCCCAACCGGGAAAAATTGAAGAGTCACTTGGGGCTAAAGAAACGAATGAACTGGCAGTAATGATTGATACATTTAATCCGCTGAACATGACCGAGGCGGCCCTAAGTATAGATGATGAAGATTATCCTTATTCCTGGAAAGAATCATGATCTTTGACCCAAATGAAATTCCTTTTCAGGAAACACATAAACTTATGATCGGGTCCATTGTGCCCCGGCCTATTGCTTTTGTTTCCACTCAATCCAAAAATGGCAAAAATAATGTTGCCCCATTTTCATACTTCAATGGTGTATGTTCAAAGCCACCTACAATTATGTTCGCCCCGGCAAGACGAGGTTGGGATGGCGAAGAAAAGGATACGCTGATTAACATCCGGGACACGGAAGAATTTGTGGTCAATATAGTGTCCGAATCCTTTGCAGAAAAAATGGTTATGTGTGCCACGGACTTCGATTCAGGTGTGGATGAATTTGAAATCTCCGGACTGAACACAGCCGATTCTCAAAAAATAAAACCACCCCGAGTCGAAGAAGCGAAAATCAGCTTTGAATGCAAATTGAACCAAATTATAGAAATTGGTGATGGAAGTGCAGGAAGCGGATTTGTGGTCATCGGAACCATTGTTCTTTTTCATATAGATGATGATATATATGATAATGGTCGAATTCTTTTGAATCAACTGGAACCCCTGGGGAGACTCGCAGGAAATTGGTATACCCGGTTAACGGATACATTAAAAATTGTTCGAAAGGTAAAACCGGACTAATCCTACAAATAAAAAACCCCGCTTAGAATCAATAAAGCTCCAATCGGGTTATGAGGCCCATCTAACCCCCTCCTATACCCAAAAATAATTAATATCACGATGAAAATAGAAAACTCCACAATTTTGGGATTTTTCTTAATTAATTTTTTACATGAAAACCAAACTTCAAAAACGAATTTATAAAGCCCAGTGCATAGGAAATGTTGAACCCATTGAACATATGGTTCCTTACCCCAATCTTCGCGCTTTGGTGGATGGACAGAATGTAAAGTATGGCGAAAAGATGGTGTATGGAGATTTGGGCCTTACATCAGATAAAGTATATCGCCTGGCCCAACAAACGGCCAATTGGCTGGTGGCCGAAGGTGTTCAACCCAAGGATAGAATTCTCATCGATCAATTGCCTTTCCCCCAATGTGAAATCCTTGCTTTTGGTATTTGGACTTTGGGCGCATCTATGGTGCTCACCAGTGAAGGTGACTTAGATGTCGCCATCACATTAACAAAGCCAACCATGACCATCACAAGCGAAACCGATTATTTCGAGAAGATTAAATCGTTTTCTGAAGATCACAATCCCACATTCAAACCCCTATTGGCCGATGAGGCCATGGTATTTTGGGATTCAGAAAAGGGCATTCAACTCAGTCATTATAATCTATTGGTGAATGCCAACGGGATCCAGCATGCTATTGATTTATATGAGGATCAAACCTATTATACCCAACTCCAGCCCAATTCCATGGCGTGGGTAATTTTACAAACCATGTTGCCATTATATACGGGTGCACCACTTACTTCCGATAATCCTGATATGACATTGGGAACTGCCGCAGACGATTTTGAAATCCAATGGCATTGGGATACTTTAGATGAGACGTCGCCACCATCACTCTACACCTGCAACGAGAATACGGCTTTTCTCTCTATGAATAAAATGCCCATTCATTTAACCGCTATGAACGATGATACTCGCCCTTCTTTAATTTCCGGGCATTCGGTCATGATGGGTTATTTAGAAGACAGTCTTAACGAAAAAGTATTTCAAAAAGATGCTTTGAAAATCAAAGCATCTTAATTTGTTGAAGTAATAATCGAATCTTGAAGTTGAGTCTGTAATTTATATAACTCATTTTTTACCACATTGATTTCTGACTCATAATTCGGGTCATTATAGATATTATATAATTCATTGGGATCATTTTTCAGATCATAAAATTCCCAAGCATCAATATCATCGTAAAAGTGAATAAGCTTAAAACGGTCCGTTCTAATACCGTAGTGCTTCTTTACAAAATGCCACCCATGTGGGAATTCGAAATAATGATAATACATCGATTCACGCCATTTAGTTTTTTGCCTACCATATACCAGATTCTTCATAGAATACCCTTGCATACTTTTGGGTATTTGTAGTCCTGCGAAATCGAGTAATGTTGGAGCAAAATCAACATTAAGTACAATTTCATCTAATTCCTGCTGTGGCTTAATTGCTTTTGGATATCTCATTACCAAGGGCATGCTTAAAGATTCTTCATACATGAATCGTTTATCAAACCAACCATGCTCCCCTAGGTAGAATCCTTGATCAGATGTATAAATGACTATTGTATTATCTGCCAAATCATTCTCTTCTAAATAATCTAAAATTCTACCAACACTTTCATCTACAGAAAGAATCGTACCTAAATAATCCTCCAAGTAACGCTGTAATTTCCATTTGAGCAGATCTTTTCCTTTTAGTTTTGCTTCACGATAATTCACACTAATGGAATCATAATATGCTTCCCATATTTTTCTTTGGTCTTCATTCATCCATTCCCTATATGAATCCCGAATCATTCCAGAAACTTTCCCACTTCCACCGCTTCCAGTTTCTTTTTCGATATCTTCAGGCCGTAATTTCATATCCCAAGTCAAAAACATATTATCAATTCGCATATCAGAATCGACCGCAGCTGATGTTCGTGAAGAATAATCATCATAAAATGTTTCAGGAATTGGAAATGTTTTTCCCTTGAAGGCTCCAAGGTGTTTCAGATTGGGCATCCAATTTCTGTGTGGTGCTTTATGGTGCATTAGCATAGCAAATGGTTTACTATGGTCACGGCTATTTAGCGTTTCAATGGCCAAATCAGTAATGACATCTGTCACATAACCTGAAATATTTTTCTCACCAGATTCATCAATGATTAATGGATTATAATATTCACCTTGGCCTTTAAGTACTTTCCATGTATCAAATCCAGTCGGTTCACTTTTCAGATGCCATTTTCCAATCATAGATGTTTCATACCCTGCTTCTTGGAGCAATTTTGGAAAGGTTTCCTGCCCACCATCAAAAACCTGACTATTATCCAAAACACCATTTAAATGACTGTACTTTCCAGTTAATAAAACGGCTCGGCTGGGTGCGCAAATTGAGTTTGTAACAAAACTGTTATTGAACCGAACACCTTCATGTGCAATTCTATCAATATTCGGTGTTGCCACTAAATTACTGCCATAGGCACTTATTGCCCGCTCCGAGTGATCATCACTCATAATAAAAATTATATTCGGTCTTCTAGATGCAGTTAATTCACATGATAGAGAGACAACACAACCTAAAATGATCGAACAAAAAATTGCTAGTTTGATTCTATTACTCATAATTAATTCACAACAATTTCATCAACAAATAACCATCCCCTATTTCCTGCACCAGGATGCCAATCGGGGCAAACTCCTACATTTTTAGCACTGACTCTAACATAACGAACTTTATTTTGAGAAAAGGTATGAACATAATCTTTTATTCTATAGGCTGGATCTTTAACCGTTTCCTGTTCAAATTGTTTTAATGATAAATATTCATTTCCATCTTTGGATATTTCAAAATGAACCTCAGTTGGAAGAAAAATCCAAGCAGAATGTTTCTGCAGAAAACTGCAACTAATGCTACGTATATCTGTTACGGTTCCTAGATCAATAGTGGCTTCAAAATTTACCCCATGATATCCTTGCCAATAATTATCTTTATGATCCAGTGTCCCCCGTCTACCATCATTGACATTGGCATTATATTGCGAACTTACTTGGGATATAAAGTTTATTTCTTTATCCATAGCCAAATGCTCAATGCTTAATTCGGATAATGGCCTTTCTGGATCAAGACGTCCTATTGGACGCAGTTCGGTGCCTTTAACCCCTTTTAGGTTATCTCCAAATTTTATTCTGGCTGAATCCCCTATTAATTCAAGAGCTGCAACTAGATTTGGATATTCTAAAGAAATATCTCTTGATTCACTTATGTCATCCTTAAGGTTATATAATTCTAGTCGACTTTTCCCCGTCGCATATTTGCCTAACACCCCTTCATAAACTGCCGGATATCCATCTTGTCCTGGTGTTACACCAACATAAGATCTATAAGAATGGGGAAACACCAACTTCATTTTTCCTTTGCGAACTGCGATGAGTTCTCCACCATAGTAATAGTAATAGTCATCGCGAACTGAAACATTGGTATCCCCTTCTAAGATTGCTTTTATACTAACGCCATCAATCGGTTTTTCAGGCAAAGATGCTCCGGTAATATCAGCAATTGTAGGCAGGATATCAATCGTTGCAGCCAATTGATTCGAAACAATTCCCGATGGGATTTTACCTGGCCACCACATAATACATGGAACTCTTGAGCCTCCCTCCCACATTGTACCTTTGCCTTCCCTAAGGGGAAATGCTGAACCTGCGTGATTACCATAATTTAGCCAAGGCCCGTTATCACTGGTAAAGATAACCAAGGTGTTTTGGTCCAGATTGTTTTTATTAAGTGCATTTATTATTTCACCTACTGACCAGTCAATTTCCATGATCACATCACCATACATGCCCTGCTCACTTTTTCCTTTAAATTCATCAGAAACACCCAGTGGTACATGGGGCATAGAATGAGGTAAGTAGAGAAAAAACGGATTATCCTTATTTCTTTCAATAAAATCGATTGCTCGGTAAGTATATCGTTTTGTTAAGTGATCTTGATCTACCAATTCACGAATTTCCTCAATTTGTTCATTCCCTTCCATAAGTGGTAGCTGGGGATAAAAGTTCTTTCGGTGATCTGTACCGGCTACAGGAGTTCCATCATAATCCACAGGCCACATATCATTTGAATAGGGGATACCCATATACTCATCAAACCCTTGCTGTAATGGTAGGAACTTTTTATGATGGCCCAGATGCCATTTGCCAAAAATGGCTGTAGAATACCCTATCGATTTTAGCATTTCAGCGATGGTCACTTCATCTGGGTTCAAACCAACGCGCGCAGTATGGTTGTAGGCGCCTCTTACACCAATCCGTTGTGAATAACTACCCGTTAATAGAGATGCTCTAGAGGCACTGCACACTGCCTGGGAAACCTGAAAGTCTTTAAATCGTATGCCCTCATTTGCAAGTTGATCCAGATTGGGTGTTTCAAAACCTACTGCTCCATAGGTCCCCAGATCCGCATAACCCTGATCATCCGTGAATATAATGATAATATTAGGAGGTGAAATCTTTGGTTTTGAACAGCCTTCTACTAAAAAGAAAAAGGAAGAAATAAAAAGGGAATATATAAATAGTTTATTTCTCATCTATATGCTCAGCAAAATTTAGGGCAGATTTTTTTCTATATAATTCAGCATTTTTGTTTGCTGACTAAGCCACCCTAAGCGCGTTTCAATATTTACATACCGAACCCCATGACGCATCGCTGCCCATGAAAGTGAACCGTCATCCTTTTTCGGAAGCGATTCTTGAAGCACTACATTGAATGGGGATTTGGATAAAATATCGAAATCAGCTCGATTGGTGCAGATGAAAAAGTCCCGCGGATTTTGATCTTTCTTGATAGATACTGCATCGCTTTTATCCAACTCTTTTTTCACATTATACCCTTTAAAATTGTTGTGAAGGGCCACTATTAATCCTCCATTATTCGGAAAGACTTTTTCTAAAAATGGACCTCGATCTTTGTTGATGATCTCAAGCGTTTCTTCCTTTTTCGCCCTAGACCATTTGTGGTTATATTTTTGAATATTGGCCTTCGCACCTTTGGATGAAAAAATACGGTTGGGATCGATAAGGCCACCAAAAAATTCTGACTCTCTGACGATGCCGGTGACCAGAAATGCCTTCCCCTTATTGGTTTTCATATGGCGCTCTAATGCCATTCTTGCGGTCTGTTCATCACCATGTAGCCAGATGTATCGTCGATTACTCTCACCATTTTGCACCACATCAAATTCAATGCCGCCAAATGATATAGTGTTAAGACCTAAAGAGGAAAAAAAGGAGAAGGACAATAATAGTATGAATCTAGCCACTGTCCTGTTCCAATCAGATGGTAAAGTTAT
>LUMJ01000394.1_pt1 | contig 29064 bp, 21 predicted proteins | sample 729631 | NCBI WGS metagenome assembly LUMJ01 (sample SAMN03860266, study PRJNA289734) | marine metagenome | biome: seawater column; feature: ocean; material: water; isolation source: Red Sea water column Station 22 - depth 500m | place: Saudi Arabia: Red Sea | collected 2011-10-15 | depth 500 m
GGAGTGACGCATGGCCGGCCGGGTGCCCTCATACAAGCTAGGCCGAGAGACTCTATTTTAAAGCCGCCAGAGAGGGCTACCCGCTCAGTTTTTACAGATGAAGAAAAAGAATAAACCTGGCCGGTTGGATTAAAAAAATATAAAGATTCATAGATAGAGCTCAACTTGTCAACCCTATCGATGAAATCTCCCTTTTCCAAAGTCGGCACCCCAAGCGATTCAACATAAAGCTCATCATGCCCGCCGACCTCACGGTCTAAAAAGCTTAAGCCGGAAGACGTTATGTATAATGTGTTGGTGTAGTGTGTTTTGAAGGTGTTAACAAAAGACGATTGTTTATCTAAAAACTCCACAGGTGGCAACACAGAAACCTTTTCCACAATTTCTGTCGACCGCTGGGTGTCTTCATTAAAATAGCGCACGGACTCAATGTTGTTAGAAAAAAACTCAACACGAACCGGCCTTTTTGTGCTTGTTGGGAAAAAATCAACGATACCCCCCCGCACAGCATATGTTTTTGGTGTTTGGCAATGATCAGTGTTTTTATATCCCCACAAAGTAAGCGCCTCAACAAGATCACCCCGGGACTGTAGTGCACCCCTTTTTATTAAAAGCCGACTGCCCCGCGACCCAACAGCATAAGAAAGCACTGGCTCAAAAACCAGCCCAAACTTAGATGTTTTATCTATAACAGAGCTATAGGACCGCTCAAACACACGCTTCTGTTCAGAAACAAACCCAGGTACGCTTGTCTCGTCCTCTAAAAAAGGAGGAAAAAAAGAAATACTTTCACCAAACAAAGCACAAACATCTCGAGATAAAACATCCAAGTCCAAATGTGAATCTTTAATTATAACACCAAAAGGACCACCAACTTTCTTAGTGATCAAATATGTAAAAACAGCCTGCGCTGCGGGTAAAGAAATTAAAATGGGGCGCGTTTTATTTATACAGTCGGTTACCGCCCGACAAATGCGCTGGTTTAACAATGCTGAGTTTAACATGAGGGTGTAATCGCTATTGTTTCACGTGAAACAACTAACCGGTAGAAAGCAAAACGGACAAAACAGATATATCTGCGGGGGTTACACCAGAAACCCGGTACGCCTGTCCAAGCGTTTCTGGGCGAACAAGGGATAGGTTTTCGCGCGCTTCATTTGAGAGACTGTTTATTGATTTATAATTAAATGATTTCGGAATAATTATGTTTTCTTGTTTTTTCATCCTAGAAACCTGCTCCTGTTGGCGTAAAATATATCCCTTATATTTCACAACCGCCTCGGCTTCGATCGAAGCTTCTTTGACCATATGTGGCGAGCCTGTAGTGTTTGGTTTTCGCAGGGGCAGTGAATCGATAGAAACCCGGGGCCGCTTCAATATTTTTTTAAGGGTTGTGGTTTGTTGAACAACCCGCTCACCCAACTTTTCTAGTGTGGGGTTAATTTTATTTGGCACAACGGAGGACTCAAGGTTTAAAAGAATGGAATCCAAAAGGTCTAAGCTCTTATTAATTGCAACCGCTCGTCCATCAGACAAAAGTCCAGATTTTTTTGAAAGGTTAAACAGCCGAGTGTGCGCGTTTGAAAATCGTAATAAAATTCTGTACTCCGCCCGGGATGTAAACATTCTATATGGCTCAAGGGTGTCTTTTGTAATTAAATCATCTATTAAAACCCCAATATAGGCTTCGTCCCGCCCAAGCGCAATAGGCCCACGCCCCCTTGTTGAGAATGCCGCGTTAATACCCGCGATCAAGCCTTGCGCAGCGGCTTCTTCATAACCAGAGGTGCCGTTTATTTGTCCTGCAAAATAGAGGCCAGAAACACTTTTTGACTCCAGGGTTGATTTTAACTGAGATGGTGGAAAATAATCATATTCAATTGCATAGCCAGGGCGAAAAAACCGAACATTTTCTAACCCACGAACTGTACGCAGAGCCTTAAGCTGTATGTGTTCGGGCAGGCTTGTTGAAAAGCCGTTTAAATACACCTGATCTGAGCCCAACCACTCCGGCTCTAAGAACAGGGTGTGACTATTATGATGAGCAAACCGGTGAACCTTATCCTCTATAGAGGGGCAATAGCGGGGACCAGCGCCACCCACATCGCCAGAAAACATGGGGCTTTTTTGGATGTTTTGTTCTATAATCTCTTTACAGGGGAGGCCCGTTCTTGTGGTATAACAAGGTACGTCTGGCGGATTAAAGGTTTTTGTTTCATATGAGAAGGGAAGCGGAACCAAATCCCCAGGAGAGGGGGTTAATGCGCCCCAGTCCACAGAGCTCGCATCCAGACGGGGAGGCGTCCCTGTTTTAAGGCGAGAAGACAGAAAACCCCTTGAAACCAGCGCCTCCGTAATGCCCTCTGCGCCGCTTTCCCCCATTCTTCCAGCGCGAATCTTTTTTTGTCCAACATGAATAAGACCGTTCAAAAAGGTACCACATGTGAGGATCGCCGATTTGGTTAAAATGGTAGAGCCGTCCCTCAAAACAACGCCCGACAGAGAGCCGCCTGTTATATCGACATCAATAACCTCACCGGCTATGATTGATATTTTTTCATTTTCCCGGACAAGGGAAGAAACAAACTGTTCATATTTTCTTTTATCAACCTGGGCGCGCGGAGACCAGACCGACTTACCTTTTGACTGGTTTAATATTTTAAACTGAATACCAGCGCGGTCAGCGGCAACACCCATAACCCCGCCCAGCACATCAATTTCGCGAACAATTTGTCCTTTGGCCAGCCCACCAATCGCAGGGTTGCAAGACATGCGACCAATCGCATTAACATCAAGCGTAATAAGGGAGACAGAGCACCCAAGGCGCGCAGCGATGAGCGCAGCTTCAACACCGGCGTGCCCACCACCACAGACGGTTACGTCAAATAAATTAAAAGGTTTCACGTGAAACTACTTTCCCACACACAGGTTGTTGAATATGTTGTTTATGATATCTTCTGCGGTTGTTTTTCCCAGCAAAACATCTAAGGAGCCCGCCGCTTCGCGAAGCTCATATGAAATAATTTCAAGATCTGATGCCCGGTTTAAGCACAGGGTTGCCGCGGCCCCCAAAAAACGAGAACAATCGGTTAGGGCGGAGAACTGTCTTTTTGTGGATAAATATGTTAAATCTGTAGAAATCTTTTCAACACCAATTTTTTCTTTTATTTTTATCAATAGCGTGTTAATACCTGAGCCGTCTTTGCACGAGATATGTATAACACCGTTTCCAGCATTCGCCTTGTGGATGTCTGTTTTGTTCAGTATATAAATTATGTTTTCATCGCGCTCGGCGTGTTGTGGTATTGCGTTCGGGCTGTCATAAACTGAAAGAACAATATCTGCGCTCTGCCTTTTTTGAATTGCGCGATAAACACCCTCTTTTTCAACCGAGTTTTCTGCCCCTCGAATGCCGGCGGTGTCATAAATACGAACAGGTACCCCCGACAATAAAATTTCCAAATCAACTACATCGCGGGTGGTGCCGGGCTGGTCACTAACAATTGCACGATCATCGTTGGCAATTAAATTGAATAAAGAAGATTTGCCAACATTTGGAGGGCCAGAAAGAACAAGAGACACCCCACTGTTAAACAGCTGACCCATTTTGAAAGTGCCCAAAAGAGAATCCACATCATTTTGGATGCGATGAACGCGCTTTTCTAGCTGGTTAATATATTCCAAATCTAGATCCTCTTCAGAAATATCCATCTGGTGTTCAAGGGCTGAAAGTCGGTCTAATAATTCGGATCGTATCCTGTTTAAAAGAATTGAGAGATCACCAGAAATTATTTTTTGTTGTATTCTTGTATTTTCCTTGGATTTTGACCCAACAAGAGACGCAACAGCCTCAGCCTGAACAAGGTCCATTTTGCCATTAATAAAAGCTCGATATGTAAACTCTCCCGGATCTGCTTGGCGGGCACCCAGGCCAATTAACAAGGACAACACCTCGTTTACAATAGAGGGGTTGCCGTGGGTAGATATTTCGGCAAGATCTTCGCCGGTGTAAGACCTTGGAGACGCAAAAAAAGTAACCAACGATCGGTCTATTGTTTCGCCAGTTTTTGATAGAAGGTCAGAGAGGGTTGCAACCCTGTTTTTATACGAGGTCCGACCCGTTGTTTGCTCTAATAGCCTAGACACACCAGGGCCGCTTAGCCGGATAACAGCAACCCCGCTGTAACCAAAGGGGGTGGCGGCGGCAACAATCGTGTCGCCAGCGTTCATTTGCCTATCTTAGCGCTTTTTCCAGAAGAAGACAGGTTGACTTCAGGTATAAAATATTTTTGCTGGATAATGGATAGAATATTAAAAACAGAATAATACAAATTTAACCCCGAAGGGAACGAATAAAACAAAAACAGGAAGAATACGTTCATAGCATAAAGCATAAATTTTTGTTGCCCGCCATCGCCACTCGTTGGCGACATGTATTTTTGCTGAAGAAACATAGTTGCGCCCATTAAAAAGGGGAGCACATTTAAAGGAAAGCCACCAATTGTTGTTAGAGTGTCTGGTTGGCTTAAGTCGTTAATCCAGCCAAAAAAAGGTGCGCCCCGGAATTCTATTGTAGATCGGAAAACTGTAAAAAAGGCGATGAGAATGGGCATTTGTAGTAAAAGGGGCAGGCAGCCACCTAGAGGGTTCACCCCTTTTTCTTTAAAAAGAGCCATTTGTGCCTTGTTGAGCTTTTGCGGGTCGTTTTTATATTTTTCTTTTAGGCGCTGAATTTGGGGTTGGAGCGCCTGTGTTTTCCGGGTGGAAACCATCTGCTTTTTTGTAAGCGGATTTAAAATTATTTTTACCAAGACAGCAAACAATATAACCACTAAACCATAATTTGGTATTATTCCGTACATTTTTTTAAGGGACCAGGTTACAAGCCGACCCAAGGGACGAATAATCGCCCAGCCAAGGTTCATGGTGTTTTCAAGCCCAACACCCAAAGACTCTACGCGCCCATAATCAAGGGGGCCCACATATAGATTGTAGCGGTTTGAGCTCGATACGTTTTGCCGCATTCGTGTTTCAAAGTGAGGACGACCATCGACGGTTGACCCTAAAACCTCAGCGCCAACCGCAGATGTTTCCGGAATAAGCGCTGAAATGAAATATTTTGTTTTTACTGCGGTCCAACGCGTGTTCCCTGTTTGTTTTTCAGTTTCGACCCGCCCTTCGGGGGCCGATGGCTGTAAAAGCTCATCGCCTAAATATGCATACCCCTTAAAGTATGTGTACTCATCTTTCGTGTTTTTTTCTGTAGAGGCAACACCACCCGCCCACGAAACAACATATTGATCTCGAGAGATGTAGCGATCGGGGTTCTCAAAAGATATGCCCACGCCAATCTGATATGAGTCGGGATTAATGGTAAAGGTTTTTCGAACAACATTCCCATTGTGAAAGGTTTTAAAAGCGACATGTTTTTCATTGCGGTCTACGACAAACGAGGAGGTTTGAGTGTCGACTGTCCAATTATGGTCTAGCTCCACCCGATCCCCATCTAGAGAAACAAAGCTTATCAACATATTGTCCAAATTTTCCTCACCAATCAGGTTAACCTTTGTAGAGTCGTGTTTGCTGTACTGATGAAGAATAAAAGAAGTAAATGAGCCCCCACCGCGATTGCTAAGCGTTGCGGTGAATAGATTATTTCCAACCTGAATAGATTGCTGTTTATTCTTTTCTACAGACTTTATTGCTGTGCTTGTTGCCCTAGGGGTGGGCGTTGTGGGTTGTTGAGGCTGTGTCCCTTGTATGGGCCCAGTCGAAGCCGGTGGGCCTTCCTCAGGAATTGGAGCCACCAGGTTCATATACCACGGCGTGAGAATAAGTACAACCGCAATTAAAGCGAAGGCAAGAAGGGTTTTTCTATCCATTAATTTTTTTAGGCACAGGATCAAATCCGCCGTCCGAAAACGGATGGCACCTTGTTATGCGCCTTAAAGCAAGATATATAGCCCTAAACAGGCCGTGTGACGTTAGGGCATCAGCGGCATAATGTGAGCAGGTTGGAGAAAAACGGCAATGACCACCCAATAAAGGAGAAAGGGTGGTTTGATACAAACGAATCAAACCCAATAGTGTTTTTTTGAAAAAGTTAGAGATAGTTTTCACCACAAATCAGCAGACCCTATGCAGAGAGAGACTTTCTACCCTTTTTCCGACGGCGAGCCAATACTTTTTTGCCCCCCACAGATGACATTCTAGACCTAAAGCCGTGCTTGTTTTTTCTTTTTCGTTTACTTGGTTGATATGTACGCTTCATTATTGCTCCAAATTTAGCCCGGAAAGATACCCCCTTTTGTCTAAAACGACCAAAGAAAATGGTTAAGATGTATTATAAAAACCACCATATGACAATTGGCAGAAAAAGATCGTTGTTGTATGGTGAAAAAGAAACATAAATTGAGAGAATTACAATTGTGGAAAACATGTGGAAAACTATTAAATGACACACGATTTTTTGTGGGATAAGGCCAAAAAGACCCTAAAAGAAACAGAGCCGTCACATGCCTATTCAACATGGTTTGAACCCATAGGCTCCATAGGGCTTAGTGGGGACACCCTAATTTTAGAGGTGCCGAATCAATTTTTCTTCGAATGGATTCAGTCACACCATAAAGAGACAATAGAAAAAGGGGTGTTTAAAGCGAACGGTGGAGAAATAAACATTAAATATACGGTCTCTCCTGACGGTGAAGGCGAAGAACCAACAAACCAAACCAAAACGAACTGGCAGACAAAGCCACAAACGCAACGCCAGAAAAACAAAAACATAAACGATAAATATACATTTGCCTCGTTTATACAGGGAGGGCACAATCAGTTTGCAAAAGCAGCTGCGCTTAATGTGAGCGAAACGCCGGGACAGCAGTCGTTTAATCCGCTAGTTATATATGGCGGCGTTGGTATGGGGAAAACCCACCTGCTTCATGCGATAGGAAATAAAATAACAGAAGAAAGCCCCGAAAAGAAAGTCGTTTGCGCATCCAGTGAAAAATTTACCTTAGACTTTATTTCTTCAATACAAAAAAATAGGACGGTGGAGTTTTCAAAGTCATATAGAATTGCCGATGTCCTTTTAATTGACGATATTCAATTTTTTCAAGGGAAAGAGCAAACGCAAGAACAATTTTTTCACACTTTCAACGAACTGTTCCAATCGGGAAAACAAATTGTAATGACCGCAGATCGATATCCTGGCGAAATGATTGGCTTGCAAGATCGACTTTTGTCAAGGTTTAAATCTGGACTGTCTGTAGATATTCAACCACCCGACTTTGAAACGCGAGTTGCTATTGTAATGGAAAAGGCAGAAGTAAACGGATTGAAACTGCCATATGATATTATTGAACTAATTGGCACACACATTAAAAAAAACGTGAGAGATCTGGAAAGTACAATTATTAGATTGTTGGCACACTCGTCCTTGTCTAACCGTGAAATTGATTATGGACTGGCAAAAAAAGTGATTAAAGAAAGAATTGGATCTAGCGCAATTTCAGATCTCTCCATTGAGGATATTATTCGGCGGGTCTCAGAAACAACCCACATTAAAGAAAAAGAAATTGTAGGCGCCAGCCGAAAAATGGAAATTGCCGAGGCTAGACAGATTTCAATTTATTTATGCCGGGAAATCCTTGGCACACCCCTGGTGAGCATTGGAATGCACTTTGGGGGTAGGGACCACTCAACGGTTCTTCACGCATGTCGCGTTGTAGAGAATAAGACAAAAAAAGACCAACGCATTTCTGCATTGGTCGGTGAACTAAAAAACGAACTCTCTTTTGCACTGAACTAGTTGGTGGCTATTCCTCCTCATCATATTCATATGGTGAGTCGTCGTCAAAATAGTCAGAATAAAAAGCCTCATAATCCTCATCGTCTGGATAGTCATACCCAACATCGTCATCCTCGCTGTCATCGACGGGCTCTTTTTCCACAGGACTAATCAACGGGGAAGCGGGTTGAGTCGCCGCAGGCGCGCGCGTAAGAGAAAAGGGTTTATTTCGAAAAAGAACACCCAAAAGCACACTAAAGAATAACAGTATCGCGGACCCAGCGAGACCCTCCAGGTCAACAGAGAACCCACCAAACATATTTTGCTCAATACCGTAATTCAAAAAAGCAGCAAGCGAGAGAAGGACACCAAAAACAATTATAATATTTCCGGTAACGGTTGGCATGTTGGTTTCCATGACGGCAGTATAAAGAAACCATGCAAAAATACCGGCAACAGCAATAAGAATGCCCAAAAGAAATTGTTCAAATAAAATAGAAACAAAAAAGGCGATTAGCGCCGCCGCGGGAAATAAAAACCCCACACCAATTTTTATGTTTTCATTCATGGTTAAATACCGCTATAAACACAGAGAGACCCTCAGAATTATTGTCGGTAAATTGCCTAGTTGTGACGTGAAAAGCAAGCCTTTATACCTTTACCACCTTATAAAATATATCCTGTAATTTCGTCACCGTAGAACCAGTAAATATAATTCGATGAAACAAAAAACAAAAATCGGTGTCGTTGGCGTCGGCCACTTGGGGACACACCACACAAAACATTATTCAAACATATCGAACGCAGAGCTTGTGGGCGTTTATGATATTGACGCAAACAAGCGAAATGAAGTGGCAAAGCGATACAAGACAAACTCGTTTGCGTCTCTTGATGCGTTGCTGGAAAAAGCAGATGCCGTTTCAGTTGTAACACCAACGGAGCATCATAAACTTGTCGCAGAAGCATGTATCGCAAGGGGGAAGCATGTCTTCATTGAAAAACCGATCTCCCAAACCGTAGATGAAGCCGAGGCGTTGATTAATCTTGCACAAAAAAAGAACGTTATTATTCAAGTTGGACACATTGAGCGGATTAACCCCGCCCTGTTACCACTAAGAAACCTTGATGTGAAGCCCAAATATATCGAAGTCCAAAGACTGGCCCCTTATATGAGCCGCGGCACTGATGTGCCCGTTGTTCTTGATTTGATGATCCATGACATAGATTTAATTTTGGCTTTTATTAACTCCCCGGTGAAAACCATTCAAGCAGACGGTGTTTCAATTATGACCAATTCTGTTGATATTGCCAATGCGCGCATAGAATTTGAAAATGGTGTGGTGGCCAACATTACATCGAGTCGCGTTGCAAAAGACCGGGTTAGAAAAATAAAAGTATTTCAGCAGGATTTATATATCACAATCGACTTTTTAATTGGCCTTACTGAGATATATCGCGTCATGGACGCAGACCAAACAGACCCCTCCGCCATTATGTCTGCACCCATTGTATCAAACGGGAAACACCGGCAAATTTTTTATGAAAAACCAAAAATAAAAAAGCAGGATGCTTTAAAGCTGGAGCTGCAAAACTTTATTGACGCTACACAGGGAAAGGCCACACCAATCGTAGATGGCGTTGCGGGGAAAAACGCCCTTGACGTGGCTATACAAATTCACAATAAAATCCTTGAAGGGCTACATTAATAATGGACATTAGAAATTTCTTTTTCAAATTCAGAAGCTTTACCCCGATCCCCATAGGTTTAATGGTTATATATTTTGCGCGACCCACCAATGCATATCTTCCTTTGGGCATCGCATTGCTTATCTGTGGTGAACTCATCAGAATTTGGGCCGTATCATATGCGGGCGGAGAAACACGAACCCGGAACGTAGGGGCACCGGCACTGTGCTCATCAGGACCTTACGCTTTTGTGCGAAACCCTCTATATGTAGGCAACATGTTAATGTATGTAGGAATGGTGCTTATTGCTGGCGCAGCGAACATTTTTTTAATGGTTGCCACTACCTTTTCGTTTTTTCTAATCCAATACTCATTAATTATTTCGCTGGAAGAAGAAACGCTAGACAATTTATTTGGTGAAAACTATGTTGAATATAAAAAGAACGTGCCCGCCATTTTTCCCCGACTCTCACGGTGGAATAGCAACGACAAGCGAACGCCGGCCAGCCTGGGCAAAACAATTAAAACCGAAAAAAGAACGCTGCAAAACGTTTTTCTTGTCCTGCTCCTTATTACTGCTCGCGTTCAATATTTTTCATAAAAGTGAAGCCGGATTTCGGGGAATGTCCCAATGAAGACGGACAATAGAGTGCCGACGTTTTTTATCGTTGCCGGAGAAGCGTCTGGAGACCTCCACGGTGGAAACCTGATGGAGGCGATTAAAAAGAAACATCCCGAGGCACGGTTTGTTGGACACGGCGGAGACAACATGTGTTCAGCTGGGCTGGAGGCAATGCACCACACAGACGATTTGGCCATCATGGGTTTTTCTGAAATCATAAAACACATGCCCTATATGTTAAATGTAATGGGGGAGTCTTTAGGGCTTCTTAGATCTTTAAAGCCAGATCGAATTATATTAATAGACTATCCAGGTTTCAATTTAAGGCTGGCAAAGAACAGCCACGGCCTGCATATTCCCATCACATATTTCATTTTACCCCAGCTGTGGGCCTGGAAAGAAAATAGAATAAAATATTTTCATCAATTTATAGATCAATCCCTTAGTATTTTTCCTTTTGAGCCAGAATGGTTTGAATCCCGGGGGGTAGAAACTGAATATGTAGGACACCCCTTTTCTGAAATTGAAGGGCCCAAAACAACAAAAGATCATTTTTATCGAAAGCACAACATTGATGAAACAGACCGCATTCTATTGTTGCTACCAGGCAGTCGACAGCAAGAAATCGACCGCCACCTATCTATATATATAGAAGCGGCTAGAGGGGCTCAACAATCAAATCAAAACGTAAAAATATTAATTGGCAAAGCGCCCGGCGTATCAATAAAAAATTATGGAAGCAACATTTCAATAGAAACAGATGACATTCGGTCTGCAATAAGTCATAGCACCGTTGCCATTACAACATCTGGGACGGCGAGCCTTGAGTGCGCCGTTTTAGACACACCAGAGGTTGTCTGTTATAAATTGTCGGGCGTGTCAGGATTTCTTGCGAAGCGACTAAACAAATCACCATATGTAAGTATGGCTAATTTAATTTTGGGCAGGGGGGTTGTGCCCGAACTGCTTCAAAACAATGTGACATCAAAAAACATTTTAAAAGCTATTGATCCCCTATTAAAACACACGAACGAAAGGCGGAAAATGTTGGATGGGTTCAATGAAGTACGTCGAGCGCTTGGACTGCCGGGCGTTTATGAGCGGGCAGCGGAAGCCATTATAAAGAGAACAATTCATGGCTAATCCACAAAACGAACGTAGATTAAAAAACAGATTTTTGGTATGGTTTGGAGAAAGAGTTGGACCAAAACTTCTCAAATATTTTTATCATACAAACGAATGGGAATTTGAAGGCGCCCACCACTATGAAGACGCAATAAGTAGCGGGAAATCGGTTATTATTGCATCTTGGCACAGCACACTCTTGACAGTGTTTATGGGATTAGCAAATAAAAACTTTCACGGCTTAGCTGGCAACCACCACCCTGAGGCAGAAATCATATCCAGGATCGGCGCAAAATTGGGGTGGGATGTGATTCGCGGATCATCAACGGATGGGGGTAAAGCAGCTTACGACAGTATGTTAAATATATTAAAGACGCCCGGAAACGTTTTTGCCATAACGCCGGACGGACCACAGGGCCCCGCAAAAATTCCGAAAGCAGGCACCATTCGAGCGGCGCAAAAAACAGGAGCGGTGATTGTCCCCGCCGCTGGCCAATCAACAAAAAGGTGGTCTTTCACAAATTGGGATACATTTTATTTATCAAAGCCTCACGGTAAAATAATTCAACTTTTTGGGGAGCCAATTTTCCTTGAACCCAATGAAAGCTATAGTAACTGTGCAGAGCGGTTACGGATTGCTTTAAATAGTCTCGAAAAAGAAGTGGAGCGTCGCATTGGCATGGAAACACCAAATTGACACCAAATTCAGATATGCCCTTTTTCCCTTGGCGCTATTGTATTGGGGCATCACGTTTTGGAGAAACCTTTTTTACTCCGCGGGGTTTTTTGTTACGAGGAAACTACCGGCAAAGGTCATCAGCGTTGGCAACATAACTTCAGGTGGCACCGGTAAAACGCCTGCCGTTATTTATTTGGCGAAAATGCTTTTATCTCAAGGTCATCGCGTGTCCATTTTAAGTCGAGGGTATGGTAGAAAAACAGCTGGAACCCAGCTGGTAACGTTCCTATCGTGGTAGACAACAATCGCCACCGGGGCGGGATGGTGTTGGTCGATCGATTTAACCCCGACATAATAATTATGGATGATGCATTTCAGCATCGGGCAATTGAACGGGACATTGATATTGTGTTAATCAACAGTCAAGATAGTCGAGCCACACATAAGCTCCTGCCGTATGGCATGCTGCGAGAACCCTGGATGAGCCTGAAGCGGGCAGACGTCATTATTTTTACAAAATATAACCTGAAAAATCCCGCGCCATTTTTAAGGTCTTTGGCTAGAAGAATAAATAGACCAAGGCTAAGAAGCCGCTATTCAATTGGGGCTCCCAAACATATTAAAGACAGCAACAAAACAATGAAACCTGAAGCTCGGATGATGGCGGTTGCAGCCATAGGAGACCCGGCAGGGTTTACGCGAACAATCAATCAGGCGGGCATATCCATTGTGGAAAAAATGTTTTTTATGGACCATTATCATTATACGCAAGAAGATATAGATCAAATTCGGGATCAGATGAAAAAATCAAACATAGATGCTGTAATAACCACAGAAAAAGACGCCATAAAACTAAGGGGTCTTAATCTTGACGGGATAAATATTTTCAGCTTGGGCATAGAATTTGCTTTGCACCCAAAAGCAGAACAAAGCTTATTAAATATAATTCAAAATTAATTTGCTAAATCTGGGCCATTCCCCAGGCAAAGATAACACCGACAAATGAAACCAGCAGAGGCCACCCCGTGTTAATCATCTGCCGTGCACTAGGGTCTTCAAACACGTGGATTTGAAACTCATGAGACGTGACAGCGCCACGCTCATCCATGGCAACCAATATAATATCATTTGGACCGCGCTGATTTGGCCGTGGTTTCCAAGCCAAGACACCGGTTTTACGGTTAAAGGTAGAATGTTTGGGCAGTTTCACAGCCTTGTATGCCACGCGATCTTTATTTAAATCTTCCGCCACGACCCGATATTTATATTGATGTCCGGTAAGGGCTACGGGCCGCGGCGAAGAAATGATATTTGGATTAATATTTACAAAAATTTTCCCCTCTTGTGTCTCGTTCGTATATCCATCAGAGACCTGAAATGAAAAATGATTTTCATTAATTTGTGCAGACTTAGGTACCCAAACTACCTTCCCATTTTTACTGATTTGCATCCCCCGGGGACCTTTTAATAATGTAAAGAGAAGATCTGCATCCTCATTTTTATCTTCCACCTGAATGTTGTATTTGAACACTTCTCCCACCATTGCAGACACAGGCGGATTGGAAACAATAACCGGCTGATGGTTTACATAAATATCAAAAGACTGCTCATCTTTTGTATAGCCATCTGAAACCAGATAAGCAACCGCCTGTTTATTCACCTGATCGGATGTGGGCGTCCAAGAGATAACGCCTGTATATTCATCAACCTCCATGCCGTCAGGGAATTCGGTCAACGTATATTTGACCGGGCCCAACTTCCTCGCAACCACCTTAGGCGGCCGACCCTTATTGCCTTGAAAAAACTCCCACAGGATGTCTTTGATTGCTACGGTTCTGTCATCCACTGATTCCACAATGATATTTAAGCGGTCTTTTTCCCAAAAAACAGCGTGAACATATTTCTTCAAATTTAATCGGGACACCTCTAATGACAGCGTGTCGGCCTCATCACCCTCGGATAAATAAACAGATTCAGCATTTTGCCAATCCATTAAATAACGATCAATGTTTTCAATATATACATCGTCACTGATTTGGATAGAATAAATCCTGTAATTTTCAACACGCTCAAGCGAGACCACCTCATCATAGGGCAGAAGGGCTCCACGGTTCATATCTGAAGTCATGACTTGATATTGATAGAGATCACCAGCGGCGCCCTGCATGGGGGGGATAGATACAATATTAATGGGGGCATTTACATAAAAATCTGCCCGAACCAATTTGGAAGATCGTCCGTCACTCACTTCAATTAACATATGAGAAAAATCCATGTTTTCACGCGTTGGCTCCCAAACAAGCATTCCGCCATATGGGTCCATACGCATACCGGCAGGCATTTCAAGGGCAGTATAAATAAGGTCATCTTTTCTATTGGGGTCCGATACATTCAGCTGAAACCGAAATTCTTCCCCAAGGTTAATGACGTTCATTTTCATCGGCGCATCTTCAACAATTGGAGGATGGTTCACATAAAGAGAGACTATTTGTGAATCCACCGCAACCCCATGGCTTACTTTTACCGTAAATCGCTGCGTGTCAATCTGGGCAACGCCGGGGGTCCAAGTAACAAGACCAGACGTGTCAATGGCCATACCCTCCGGTGCATCGGGGAGGCTGTAAGTAAGGATGTGTTCCAGATCCGGGCGCCAAATATCAACTTTATACCGATATGGCCTATCAACCTCCGCGTCAAAATCAGCTTCTGATAATATTTTTACACCGGCGCGCGCAAAAAGAGAAAAATCTTGTGTTGCCCGATCAAACCCATCACTCACCACCAGTCGCACATCATAGACATCCACATGGGACGAATCGGTTTGCCAGATCAGTGTTCCATCGTCACGGACAACCATACCGCCGGGGGCGGACTCAAGCTGAAAACTTAAATCAACATCCGGGTTTCGGTCTAAAATAATTGGCTTATATATAAAGGTGTCGCTCGCCACGAACTCGGTGCCGCGAGGCACAGAAGTAATAATGGGCGGATCATTTACATAAATCCACAACCGCTCATCATCTCCCTCCAGGCGAGGAACGACCTTGTAGGTCATTAGAGAATCTTCTATGGCCGGTGTGGGCACCACCTCTTCGCCGAGCTTTCTTTCTACATGATACGCTAATTTATAAGCGCCCAACTGATCATCGTTTGGAACCCATCGGATTGAGCGCGAATCATAATGAAAAAACATACCTTTTGGTGGTGGATGCAACCATCTAAAACTGTAGAACTCCTGTTTTTCTTCCTCCGGAAGTGTGTAGGCAAAAGATTGATTTACCGTTAATACATGCTTCGGCAAAATGCCTTTTGGAAGCGGCTGCCCCATGGTCTCAAGGGGCTTGGGTATCTGGGGAAGCGTTATTTCGTCTTTTGGAATATAGGGATAAACATCCAACACATCTTCAGAGTCAACCTCGAGGTCTGACACAATGGGCTTTTCAGGTTCGGGGCCATACCCCAGCTCTGTAATAAATAGCGTCGTTTCGTAGCCGTCCCACCCCGCAGCAATAATAGAACCGGTATAAACACCCCGGATAACAATGGGCAGTGTCGAAAAGACCTGGGCGCCGGAAAGGTTCTCATCTTCAAGCGCAAAATATTCTATAGGCTCCACAAGGCCATCTATACTGCCGTAAGCCAAGGTAAGGATATTCATATCACCCGATACAAGCAGGATATCATCATAGGCATCTTGATTAAAGTCGGATATGCGCATACCAGAAAGAGGGCCGCCTTCTAGCGGCAACTTTTCAACGGATAAAAAGTCATCAAATAAAGATAAGGAAATCACATCTCCATTATAAAACGGCAACAAGATATCCATTGCCCCGTCTCGATCCCAATCGGTTGTGGATATGCCCGTTGGAATTAAACCATCTAGGCCTGGAATGGGTATTTCTTGCCCATCACCCATTACAAGTTCACCACCAGCATTATAAAAGGGCTGGGTGCGCAGCACATCACCCTCAGGGGAGACAACCACAACTTCATCATAACCGTCTCGGCTCCAATCCACAGCCGCCACATAAACCGCACCAATGCCGGATCGCATTCCATTGGGTTTAATCGATTGGATGATTTGCCACTCTCCATTGTCGTTCAAATCGAGAATAGCAATTTCGCGCATAGGGCTCCCTAGAGACACAGCCAACTCCTGGTCCATATCCCCATCATAATCCATTAAAACGAAATTATGCCCCCGAACAAATTTTTTACCACCGGAGAGGTTTAAGACACTCCCCGCATCCTCGCTAAACCGCTCACCGTCCCAATAATAATAAAAGGCAATAGGCTGTAAAATTTCATCCTGCCCATCTTCTGACAAATTGAAGACTGTAATTAATTCAGGAACACCATCTCCATCAAGGTCACCCAACTCCACATCCACAAAATTGCCCAGAAGCCCATCTGGAGCCTCAAGCTCCCAATCCATTTGTTGGTAGCCGTTTTCATCCAGCTCATAATACCGAATGACCGATAATTTTTTATCCCCCAACTGCCCGCTTTCTACGGATGCGAACTCTTGAAGGCCATCTCCGTCCAAATCATAGGTGCCCTCCATATGATTAATTTTTAACCCCTGTGCCCACAGCGCGGAAGCATAAATCAAAACAATGATGAGATTTTTCAGATTCATTTGGTACTGTCCGGCGACGTGGTGGCGGGTGGGGGGCTTTCCAGATTAACAGAAAGACTATCCGGCCGTTCCGTAATTTGAAGGCTGTCGGCGCTGGTCTCAGAGCCGACACCGTTTTCGGTTGTGGGTGTTAGGTTTTCTAAAACCTTAGCTGGGGCATAAAAGGAGCGATAATCGACTTTTGCTTTTAATGTGTCCGGCAATGAGTCCGCATGGAATACAAATGTATCCCGAGAGACAGGGCTTAGCCACGTGGAAATATTTAACGGCCTAAAGGTAGATTCAAAATCAATTTCTGTCAATGTTTTGTGGGAGCCGTTCTCTTGTACATTAATATCGCCACGGATGGCGTGGGGCCGTCCGCCGAAGTAAGACATAGTCATTCCATGATCTTGAGAAAAAAGCGGCGAATAAATAGTAACCCTGCCAGACATTTTTTCATCAGAGGATAATAGGGAAAGACCGCCCGTACTGGAATCGATAGCCATGGTGTTGGGAAATCCCTCAAAAAAGTATTCGGGGTATGGGTACAGGCTGGGCCGCCACCCCTCCGGGTCAAATGATTGGGCAACCGAATCAGCGGCAGGGTAAAGGGTTGCATAAAAACTATTACTAGAAAGATCGTGGCTCAGAGACAGGGTAATAATGGAGTCAGGTTTTTCAGCGGATGATTGAAAAGCAAATGAACCCGATTTATTTTGCTTGATGGTGCTCAAATTTGCCGATACGCCCACAGTAATAATCCCATTGGTATTCATGCTTGTGGTACTAAAAGGCGTTTCGCCCACAAACGTAAACCGATCAGACTCAGCAACATCTTTTGATGTAACCTCCACGCGGTGATATCGGGTGGGCAGCAGAACAAACGGTTCGGGTGGTTTAATTGTATCTCCAACCAGCATAACAAAAGACGAATCATGGCTTTGTAAAATAGGATGTATTTGGTGGGTATCTCCAAGGCTGTCCACATCGCTGATAAGGGTTTCTTTCAGCCGGATATCGAGAGCAAATGAAACATCGACGACACCAATATGATCTCGAGTCGGAATCCACTCTATACTATAGGTTTTGGGATTAAACAGCATTCCCGGCGGTGGTGTCGCTTCCCAGTTAAAATGGAAAAAAGTTGCGCCGGAGTCTGGTAGCAAAAATAAGTTTAAAGTGTCACCAAGCATTAGCGTGTCTTCCACCAGGAGAAGCAAAGAATCATTCACCGAAGATTGATCGATGCCAAGGGGGGGCTCGTAAAGTCCGCTTTCAATTCGAGAAAGAATCACCTGATTAATTTCCGCCTCACCTGCGCCGGACTTCATTCCAAACAAACCGGATTGACTTAACCGACTTTCTGTAAGCGTGACGCCGCTGTCTGATATGGCCAGGGCAAACACCTCTCCTGTTGCAAATGGGATGAGCAGCTCTTGGGCGCCATCTTTATTTTCATCAAAGGGCTGAATGTCTGGCCCTAATATGACGCGCGCACCATTGGTAACCAAAATATCAGAATGAATAGACTCGCTGGGGTTAGACAGTGTAAAGATGCTGGCCTTTAACACATTCCCCTCCGGACTAACTAAGCCCGCATACCCTTCACCAGCCACAGCAAAGAGCCCCACATAGATGGGTCCAAAACCATTTGACACCAAAGGTGACGAATGGGAGCGATCGTTAGATTTTTCCGGGACGCCCTTGTTCAACCCAAGAGAAAATACGGAAGCACTCCGCGTGGGGGTGGACATAGAAGCGGCAAATATGTTTGAATATGAAGCAAGATTTGAAGGGCGAATTTTATCTTCTCCTGCTACCAAATTGACAATTGAAGACTGTGTTGGGGAGAACCCAGCACCATTCCATTCAAATACAGTGAGCCATGTGCCGGATGAATCGCCCTGCTGTGCCACAACCAACTCGGGGATGTCATCCTGATTGAGGTCGCCAAATTTGGCATCAACAATTTGGATTAACGGCGGAGGGGAGTAAGACCAAAGGGTCTGGTGGTTCCCAGCATCGTCAAGCTCAACCAATTCCAGTGGTGCCACTAAGCCGTTCAGTTTTAAAATTTCACTTTTACCATTTTTATTAAAATCAAAAGTGCCGAAGATATAAAGATTCCCTGCGATCAAAACTCCCAGAGAAAAACCCAACACAGAGACGGATCGCCTAAATAACAATAGGAGCTCGCAATGCCTGAAATTGGAAATAGTTGAGATATGATTGAATGATAATATGAATACCCTTACCTAGATATTGACTGAAATATAGGTGTTCACCGTCGAATATATCAAGAGAAAGGCCATTAATATATACTACATTTATATTTCCAAATTAAATAGAGACGGAATAAATTGGCCGGGCATTGTTTAGCTCCTATTTTGACTTGATGAAAAAAACACTCACCTTACTACTCGCCTCAACAACCATCGCCTTTTCTCAGGGGGACATTTATCCATCCGAAACCCACTATGGTGGCGGTATCGGATTCAGCACCATGTATATGGTTTTGGATTCGGTTCCCGGTGAAGCGTTGTTAAATGAATTGGGTTTTGATGTATCCTCATTAAACACCCGGCCACTGGTTTTTCAGGGCGGTGAAGGGTTTGCTCAAATGTCAGGCCCATGGCGGTTGGGCGGCTATGCCGGTGTGGGTGGCGCCCAAGTCAGCAATGTGTTTAATGTCCATTTATATGCGGATAAAGACGGCAAAGCCGGATATGACGCAACCGGAGACACTCTCTATGCCTATTCTGATAATTTGTCTATGCGGGCGAGCCTTGGCTTTTTAATGGGGGCCATGACCGTTGAATATGTTTTTCCGGTTTTTAGGGATTTAGAATTAATGGCAGGCGCCCTAATGGGGATTGGCCGCTATACACTATCTGTGGATCAACACATTGGTACCCCCCAATGGTCTGATTTCGGCGAAAACATGTTTGGATTCATAAGCGGAGATAGCGTTTTGGTGCCCCTGGACACGCTTGGTCAAACATATGATGAAGCCGCAAACAAATTTCGCGAACAAGGATTGCGACCAATCAATGTCACCGGATCGATGACAGAGCTGAGCGGCACCTTTTTTAATTTTCAGCCATATGTAGCAGTAAAATGGCAATTTTTAGATCGTATGGGATTGCGGATAAGCGCAGGGTATAATCGAGGAACCATTGGTGCCGGACGATGGAAAAGAAACGGGCACATTCCGATTAATGATTCCCCGAAATCAGCGCTAAAGGGCATTACCCTTCGCACCGTCATTTATTTCGGTCTATAGTGAAACGAATTAAAACATTATCTTCATTCGGCGGATGGACATGGCTGGCGGGTATTGCCACAGGCCTATTAATTGCATTTCCTTTGACCCAGTCATTGTATTCTAAGCAAAACAATGCTTATGCGGTCATTGAGAGCAAGTTTAAAGTAATGAACCAAATTCTTTATTATGTAAATCAGCTTTATTATGACGATGTAGACATGGAATCTTTAATGGACGGCGCCTTTAGCGGAATTATGGACCAGCTGGACCCCCACTCCATATTTATTTCAGCTAAGGATCAAAAAAATATTGATGAAATGTTTCGCGGTGAATTTCAAGGCATCGGCATCGAGTTTGATATTTTAAATGGATACATCACGGTAATTGCGCCCGTTGTAGGCGGGCCATCTGAAAAGGCCGGTATTCAATCGGGGGACTGGATAACAAAAATTGATGGTGAAAGCGCAAAGGGCATTGCCAGGGATGAAGTATACAAAAAATTGAGAGGCAAAAAAGGAACCCGCGTTGATTTGGAAATTGGCCGCATGGGGGCAGACCCTTTTGATGTAACCATTGTCCGAGACGATATACCGCTATATAGTGTGCGGGCCAGCGTCATGCTTGACGATCAAACAGGATATGCCTGGCTTACGCGGTTTTCGACGAAATCAGGCTCAGAAGTAAAAAAAGCAATTAACAAGCTTTTGGACCAAGGGATGAAACGAATGGTTTTAGATCTCCGTAATAATGGTGGCGGCATATTAGAGCAGGCGGCAGAGGTGGCCAACGTATTTATCGCCGATCGGGACACATTGGTGTATACAAAAGGTAAAAGCAAAGACATGGAGCAGGTATTCATAGCGGCACCCCAAAAAGGAAACGAAGATTTTTCAGTAATTGTATTGATTAACCGCGGGTCAGCTAGCGGCAGCGAGATTGTGGCGGGGGCAATCCAGGATTTAGACCGAGGACTTATTGTTGGTGAAACCAGTTTTGGCAAAGGACTCGTTCAGCGGCAAGCGGGCCTAAGCGACGGGTCTGCCATCCGCGTTACAATAGCGCAGTATTATACACCCAGCGGCCGGTTGATACAGCGCCCCTTTGATAACGGCAATTATGATGACTATTATCGAGAACTCCATGAAGATGGCCGAGAAGAAAAAATTGATTCACTAAAGAAAGCACGGCCACCCTTCAAAACCAGAAACGGTAGGACGGTTTACGGCGGTGGTGGCATCACGCCCGATATTCATATTCCATGGGAACTGGAATTAAACGAAACGACACGAAAGATCCTTTCTCACCCGAATCGTTTCATGTTTAATTGGAGCACTCAATATATAAAAGAGAATAAAATAGGGGGCAAATACGCGACATTTCAATCTGATTGGGAATTACCCGAAGAAGCGGTAGATGGTTTTTATAATTATATAAATGAAGAAGAAGATTTTGATAAAGAAGAATTTGAAGCAAACCGATCCTATTTTAAAGCTATTTTAAAATCTGAAGTGGCAGGCGCAAAATGGGGAAGAGACGAGCTTTGGGGCATAAGAATTGCTACAGATAATCAAGTTATGGATGCCCTAAGTCATTTTAATGCGGCGGACGCGTTTATAAAGTAAAAAGCTTGAAATAGTTCTTAATTTAATTTTCTTTCCTTTTTATTTATAATTCATTTAACTTACCCTTCTGTGACCAAGAGAACAACGAGAGACGGGGGACCTCCTAGTAATTAAAAAGGGCGACTATCCATGAAAGGCTTAATACAAAAACTTACCTTAAAACTTCTTCTATTATTTGTTGTCTCATCTTTTGCTTACGGCCAACAAAAGGATGAAAACGGCATCTATTTGTCAGCAGAAAAAATGCCAACACTTGAGGGCGGTTTAGCTCAAATTGGCAAAAAAATAAAATACCCAAAAATTGCACTCGAAATGGGGATTCAAGGTGTAGTATATGTCTTCTTAGATCTTTAGCAAAACCGCTTGATGATGAAGCTCTACGACTTTTAAATGAAGACATGAAATTTACTCCAGGTTATCATCAGGGCAACCCGGTTCCTGTTAGGATGGTACTTCCCATTCGCTTCAGGTTATAATTACTGACAACACGATGAAACTGCGAAAACATTTAATCCAGCTTACCACTATTTTTATAGTGAGCCTCCTTTGGGGGTCTGAGGTGGATTTCCGCTTCAAAACCATAAACACCAGGGATGGGTTATCTGATAACGAGATTACATCTATCAGCGACGATGGTCGTGGATTTTTATGGCTAGGGACAAAAGAAGGGCTAAATCGTTATGATGGATACGGGGTTACCGTATATAATTCCAACCCCTTTGACACTACCGCATTGTCAGGCAATAGAATCTGGGATATATACAAAGATAAGGATGGCGATATTTGGTCAATGACAGATAAGAGCGTAGATCTATATGTATACGGATTAGATAGGTTTAAACGATTTGACACAGGAAGTCGACCAACGTATATCACAGCAGACAAAGAAGGCCTTCTTTGGGTTGCGACGGAGAGCAACGGCCTATTTTCAATCAACAAAGAAACAATGGAAAGTAGAAACTTTTACTTTAACCCTTCTGACCCTTTTTCTATCTCAAGCAACAACTTCAGCGTTGACCAATATAATCCAATCGTTGTTGATCCAATGGGTAATTTATGGGTGGGAACCCTAAATGGACTTAATTATTATCAAAAAGAAAGAGACGTATTTCAGCGACTACAGTCATCAGAAAGCAACCCAAACACCATTTCAAGCAACAGGATCAACACCTTATTAATAAAAGGGAATCATTTGTACATCGGTACGCCAAAAGGTTTGGATCGCATGAATATTGGTGATTTTAGCTCCATCACCCGCTTCGCCGGATCCCTATGGTTTTCTCCTTTAAATCAGTATTCGGTCAATCAAATAATTGACTATGGTGAAAAAGCAGTTACGCCAGGGCTTTGGATTGCTACAACGACAGGAATGGTGTTTTACGATGAAACATTAGATATGTTTGGCGATTTAGATTGGGACTATTTATTTGGCCAATTTGTAAAGAATGTATATAATGACTCAGACGGTAATTTGTGGATTGATGTATTGGCCTTTACTGGCTTAATACATTTCCAAACAGATAATTTTTTTAAAATGGGTGGTATGTTCCAAGAAAGTGATTTCCAAATTTTACAGCCCAACTCTGAAGGTGCCCTTGCTGCGGTTAAAGAACCCGCATCTATTTCCAATGCCGAAATTAACAATTTTTTTGTTGATGGTTTTGAGAATATTTGGGTAGGGACTCAGCTCGGTCTAAACCAGCTGGTTAAAAGAACCCAAAATTTTACATCATTAACTAGAGAAACAAGCACTATTCGGGGCGCAAATGTGCGCGCGGTTGTAATTACGCAAGACGAAACAATCTGGGTTTCACATGAAAAAGGCGTAGACCATCTATCAAAAGACTACGCCCTTTTGAAAAAATATACCTCTGACCCCACCAATAAAAATTCATTGCTCACCGAAGAAACAAATGCACTGATTGTTGCATCGGATGGGCTAGTATGGGCAGCCAGCCAGTATAGCGGCATGACGATTATTGACCCAGCAAAGAACAAGTTTACACGGTTTAATACTATTGAAGATGAAGAATATGGCAGTGCCCGGAGTTTGGCCGGAAAAATTAATACTATTTATCAAAATGGAAAGGACATATGGCTTGCAACCCGAGACGGTATTGCAAAAACAAATATTTCTGGTAGAAATCAAACGCACGACTTTTCAGTGTATCGATATGATTTGAACCAGGGAAAAGAATTTTTACTAAACCCAACAGCCTTCCTGGGCACTGGTAGCGGAAATGAATTGTGGATAGGAACGGAGACAAGCGGACTGTTTAAAATTAATACAGATGCGATGTCTGTTACTGAACATTATATATTAGATGAACAAGATGCGAAGAGCTTTTCATCCTTTGGTGTAAAATCTTTACATCGGGCAAATGATGGAACAGTTTGGATTGGAACCGCCGGGGAAGGCCTTTATCGGTATAATCAGGATCAGAATAATTTTGATCGATGGTCAGTGGAGAATGGACTGCCGAGCAATACGGTATTATCCATCATATCTGATCAAGAAAATGCTATTTGGATGGGAACACGCAGAGGGCTGGCAAAGCTCCAAAATAATGGAAATATTCAAACCTTCGAATTGACAGATGGGTTGCCAGCAGAAATATTCAACGAAGGATCGGTTGCCGCCTCTTCCAACGGCATTGTTGCTTTCGGAAGCGTTTCAGGCATAGCCGCATTTAATCCAAAATTAATTACCACCAACCAAGAAACCCCGAAACTGGCCATTGCCTCTATTGAGGCGATTGATTACAATGGGGAGCGCCATCCAGTAGATTTCCGCGGAAACCAATTCAAAGTGGACCACGAGATTCAAACACTCAATATCAATTTTGTTGGACTCACATATAATAAAACAGCAAAAAATCAGTATCAATATACATTAAACAACTACCTGAACAACTGGGTTGATAATGGGAATGGTAGGTCTGTGGCCTTTCAGGGTTTGGATGATGGAAAATATGAATTTATGTTCAAAGCCAGCAACAATGATGGTGTTTGGAATGAAACACCCCTTACGTTAGGTGTAGTGGTAACACCACCATTTTGGGATACATGGTATGCCTATATATTTTATTTTGGAGCCACACTTGGAACCGGCGCTCTTGGCTTTATGGGCGTTTCACGAGCCAGGGTAAATCGTCTTGAAAATAAACGGAAGGATCAAGAACTAGCAGAAGCAAGAGAATTTCAGCTCAAAATGATCGCCAAAGAAATCCCCGACTATGAGGGAATGAATATTAAGGCTTATATGCGCACATCAACAGAGGTCGGTGGAGATTATTATGACTTTTTTGAGCTGGAAGACGGTAGCTTTTATGTGGTGTGTGGGGATGCAACAGGACACGGATCACAATCAGGAATGATGGTTTCTATTACCAAGGCAGGGCTGGCTGGGATTGAATCAGATTCTCCGGATGATATTTTAGGGAGATTGAATAATGTAGTGCGCCGGGTTGATACAGGACGCTTAAGGATGAGTCTCAGCGTATGTATTTTTAGGTATAATAAACTCTTTATAAGCGCCGCTGCTATGCCTCCCGCATATTTATACTCAGGAAACAGCGGAAAAGTAGAAGAAATAGAAATTCGCAATTTGCCCTTAGGCGGCCTGGATAATGAGCAATTTGACCTAGTAGAACGAAATTTTAACAAAGGCGACATCTTGGTTCTGCTCTCCGATGGCCTTCCAGAAGCACCCAACCCTGGCGGGAGCCTTTTGGATTACCCGGCCGTAAAAGATTGTGTTGAAGAAACAGGACACCTAGGCGCAGGCCCTGTAAAAGAAGCCCTTGTTCAACTGGCAGATGAATGGTTGGACGGTGGTCAAAACCCAGATGACATTACTTTTGTCGTTCTAGAAAAAAACAGTGACACAACAAAGCCAACCGAAAAAATAGAAGATCGAGAAGGATCAATTAAAAGAGCTGCTCAAGCTTAATTATCAAGAAAGGAATAAGAAAAGAATGTCAAATCCAAAGGTAGAATTAACCCTTCCTGTTATGCAAGACATGGAATTGGCGGCAACAAAAACAGCAGAGGTTGTGGCAAAGCAAATGGGTTTAGATGAAATGAAAACCGCTGAAATCAACATGGCTTTAATTGAAGCCTGTATCAATGCTTTTGAGCATTCAAAGTCAGATTCCAATGTCTATATCCACTATATTATTGAAGACGATACCCTGATTATAAAAGTTGGGGACAGAGGCGTTGGTTTTGATGCAGCAGTTGTTGAGATTCCAAATATTGATGATAAAATACATTCTGATCATAAAAGAGGTTGGGGCCTTCAATTAATGAAAGAACTAATGGATACGGTTGAATTTGAAACAACCGACTCAGGCACAACTGTCACAATGACAAAATCTAAATAAATTACAGAAGAATACAGAAGAATACAGAAGAATAAAGGAGCATAATTAAATGGCCGATTTTGATATGAAAGTGAAAGAAGAAAGCGACGTAATTGTAGTAACTACGAATGGATATTTAAACAACTTTGGTGGCGAACAAGTTGCTTCATTGTGTTTGCAAAAAATATCCGAAGGTAAGCGAAAATTTTTAGTTAATCTGGAAAAAACTGATATGGTAAATAGTATTGGTGTGTCAATTCTTATTGAGGTTATTGAAGAGTTACAGGGAGTTAATGGGAAAATATCGTTTTGTAATCTTGCACCAATCGTTGAAAAAACATTCAATATTATGGGTATAACTAGATATGCTTCAGTCTTTGCCGATGAAAGCGAGGGTCTTCAATCCCTTTCATAATACAATATCTGTAATTTGAATGTAATATTTACAGAATATTTTTCTGAAATATATAGATTTTTTAGCACGTGTTTTTAATGTTCAAATAAGATAAAAAAACCACGAATAAAAAGAAGATATTTTTGTGGAAAGCAATTAAATTCCCCAGCTTTTAATTTGACTTTCCTTACCTATAGGGGATAGTTTTAAAGATACTATTGACATAAACGGAGGTTATTAAATGGTTCAATATTTCATCGATGGCGGCGCCTTTATGTGGCCAATACTCATTTCGCTGGTATTTGGTCTTGGTTTCGCCTTTGAGCGAGCTTATTCATTGATTATGTCATCAATAAATTCACAAAAATTTTATGATGATATTGCTGGAATTTTAGAAAATGAAAGCGTACAAGCCGCGGTTGATCTTTGTGATAAAACACCCGGCCCTGTTGCAGAAGTATTTCATGCTGGATTAACTCGGTTTCATCGAGGACTGCGAGAGGTAGAAAAAGCGGTTCAAAATGCCGGCGCCCTAGAAATGTCTTTTCTTGAAAAAAATATGATTTGGCTAAACACCGTCATTACCGTTGCTCCCATGATTGGGTTCACAGGAACGGTTGTGGGCATGATTGCAGCATTTGACGCGATTAAGGCTGCCAATGATATTTCACCAGCTGTGGTTGCTGGAGGGATATCACAGGCCCTTTTAACCACAGCGTTTGGCCTGATTACTGCAATGATTATTCAATTCTTTCAAAACTTTTTTGTGTCAAGAATTGATAAGCTCATATTAGATATGGAAGAAAATTCAGTCAAATTATTAGACCAGCTTCATATGCAGTATGAAAAGCTAGCCCAAGGATAATCTGCGCACTTTCGTAATAAAATAATATGAAAGGGAAACGCAGATTTAAGGGGGGCGAGATTCCTACATCCTCCATGGCGGATATTGCATTCTTACTCTTGATCTTTTTCCTGGTAACAACCACCATTGATATGGACAAAGGTCTGGGTATGGTGCTACCGGCAGAGGGAGAAGAAATCGAAATCAATAAAAAGAACATCCTAAACTGTTTAATCAACTCTACTGGCGCCGTTCTCTTGGGCGGTGAACCAGTTGAAGTAAAGAACCTGTCAAGGACGGTAAGACAAAAATTGGCTGAAAATGACAAGCTGATTATTTCAGTGAAAGCCCATAAAGCCGCCAATTATTCAGATTACGTAAGAGTAATCGACCAGCTTAAAATGGCCAATGCTACTCGGATATCTATTGCAGAGTCAAATTAATGCAGATAAAAAGAAAAACACAGCTAGACTCTGAAATTCCAACAGCCTCTATGCCCGATATTATTTTTATGTTGTTAATCTTTTTTATGGTAACAACCGTATTAAGAGAATATTCAGGCTTTCCTATTTCTTTACCCAAGGCCAAGCGGATTGAAAAGCTCAAATCTAAACGCCACACATCTCATATTTGGGTGTCAAAAGAAGGCCTGGTATCTATTGAAGATAAACTATATTCTTCAGATGGTGTACGGCATATCATGTATGAAAAACGCGTTGCAGATCCGCAGCTGGTAGTATCGCTGAAAGCTGATGAGCGGGCTAAAATGGGCTTGGTCAGCGATCTTCATACAGAGCTACGCAAAGCTGACGCCTTGAAACTTAATTATTCTTCAAAGACAGCAGTAGATTAGTATGCGCACAGAACAATCTGCTTCATTAAAATTTTATTACCCCGTTGTTGTGCGGATTACAGGGTTTGCGGGAATTGCTTTATTGATTTCCATGTTTATGATTTTTCCCAGAGCCGCAAGTACGCTAGAACTTGATGAAGAAGTTCAAATTGTTATTGAACAGATTGATATTCCCCAGACAGAACAATTTGACCGTCCACCACCCCCAGCAAGGCCTTCGGTTCCTGTTGAATCTGAGAGTGAAGACATTGCGGAAGATGTTACTCTGGATGAATTTAATTTAGATGATTTCGATGCATGGGACGCACCTCCACCTCCTCCGGAAGGTCCACGAGTAAAATTTATACCTTATGATGATCCTCCGGTTCCTTTATCACCCATTCGACCTAAGTATCCTGAAATTGCCCAAGAAGCAGGAATAGAAGGAACAGTTGTGGTTCAAGTATTTGTAGATGATAAAGGGCGCGTTAGAGAAACATTAATTCTCAAAGGTATTCCCAATACAGGATTAGACGAAGCAGCCAGCAACGCCATTCGTACAGTTCGTTTCAGGCCGGCAAAACAACGGGAAAGAGCCGTCGGTGTCTGGATTTCTATTCCAGTTAATTTTAGATTAAAAAGTTAAAATAATCTTATATCTGTAAAATAAAAAAGGGCTACAGTATCTGTAGCCCTTTTTTGTTATATAGAAAATCAGGGTAATTATTATGAACTTAATTGTTCCCTGGCAAGAGCACGCACCATAGCAGCGGCCCAATTGTTAAAATTATAATTAGCAAGATAAGAAAAAATCTCTTGAGCTTCCTGGTTTTTACCTGCGGCTTTTAACGATAAGGCCTTAAAGTAACTGTAATATTGGTAGTTTTCCGGATTGATATTTTCAGTAAAGTATGAAAGAGATCCTGATGGATTCCCACTGAACAATTGTATCATTCCCGATAATGCATTATAGTCGTTCAGAGCATTCGGACTATCTATTTTACTAACAATTTGATAAAGTTTATCAAGCGGAATTTTTGCTTGATCATATTCACCAAATAAAATATGATACCAGGCCTCCATTTGATAATTAAAAGAATCAAAATCTCTTTGTCGCACTTCATCCACTTCCATTAACCCCATTCCCTGAGCAGCATAATTTTGGCGCCTCATTAAAGATTCATAAGCCTTTTCTTTTTCTTGATTTAGAGAATAGGAGATAAG
>LUMJ01000298.1_pt1 | contig 28701 bp, 39 predicted proteins | sample 729631 | NCBI WGS metagenome assembly LUMJ01 (sample SAMN03860266, study PRJNA289734) | marine metagenome | biome: seawater column; feature: ocean; material: water; isolation source: Red Sea water column Station 22 - depth 500m | place: Saudi Arabia: Red Sea | collected 2011-10-15 | depth 500 m
CTTTTAATAAAATGAAAACTTTCATCATTCTTCCCATTGTTCCTAAACCTTTTGAGACAATTTGACCTAACAGATACATGTCAACATTTCCACCACACAGTATTGCAACAACTTTTTTCCCTGGTGATGGCTTTTTGTTCAATAAATATGCAAGGCCAGCTGCACCAGCTGGTTCAACCACAGATTTTGATCTTTCCATCAAAAGAAACATTGTTTTAATTATTTCATCATCATCGACAAGTACAATATCATCAATCTTATCCTTAACAATTTCAAATGTTTGCTTCCCAGGTGTTCTAACTGATATACCATCTGCGACAGTAAATCCACCATCAATTGTTTCTATTTTTCCAGAATCTAATGAATTCTTCATTGAAGGGAATGATTTTGATTCTACACCAATAATTCTTACATTTGGATTTTTATTCTTCACAGCTGTTAAAATTCCTGCAGCTAATCCACCGCCACCTATTGGGACATAGATTTCATCAACATCAGGAAGTTGCTCAATTATTTCTAGGCCAATTACTCCTTGTGCAGATATAATTTGACTATCATCAAATGCATGAATTATTGTGGCATCGTTTGTTTTAGCAATTTCTTGTGCTTTTATCCATGATTCATCATAATTTTTCCCTTCCAAGATTACTGTTGCGCCATATCCCCTTGTAGCAGCAACTTTTGCTGGTGAAGCATTTATTGGCATAACTATAATACAACTAATTTTTTCTAACGCTGCTGCAAATGCAACACCTTGTGCATGATTACCAGCAGAAGCGGCAACAACACCTTTTTTTCTTTCATCTTGAGTCAATGTTTTAATTTTATAATATGCACCACGAAGTTTGAATGAACCAGTTTTTTGTTCAAATTCATTCTTTAAGTAAACTGTTGAACCTGTAATTTTACTAAATGTGTCTGAAAAGGTGAGAGATGTTTTTCTAATTACATTGCCCCGTTCCTTTTGTGCATTTACAACTCCATCATATGTAACATTCATGTAATTCTGATTTTTTTGATTATTGGGTTATTTGTAGCTATAGCATTAAATTTGTAATTATTAGATTTGATAGGTTCAAAAATGACTAATTCTTAATTATGTCATGAGCCAGAAACTCTCAAATGCAATAACTTCACTAAAAACTGAATTTATGAAAAAGAACAAAAGTAGTAGTCATATCCATGAAATTATTCCATCTTTATCTGAACCATTTTCTATTACTGAGCATGATCTAGACATGCTTCACAAGTTTGCTGAAAATAATTCAATTTACACCAACTCTTACGAAATGAATGTACTAAATACTACATGTAAAGTCTATCAGGGTGACGTAAACAATTATTGGATTGACAGTATAAAACATGATACAAGCTATGCACCATTTTATCCTATATGGATATTATCAGCATATGCGCTAGCCTTAGAATCAAAAAATCTTGGCGCTGAACAAATAATTGATGTTGGTTCTGGTGATGGTCGAATTGCATATTGTGCAAAGATTATTGGTTTAGAATCATATGCAATCGAAATAGATGAAAACCTTGTAGAACTAGAAAATAAAATTTTGGCAAGTACAAAAATAGACTTTAATCCAATGGTAGCAGATGCGACAAAATTTGATTATACATTACTTGAATTATCACGCCCAATATTCTTCATATCAGGTCTTCCAGAAATTGGTGAAATGTTAGCAAATGGTGTAATACCAAGAATTCAAGAAATACAAAGCCTACAGAAAGAACCAATTCTTGTATTCACAGGTAGTCATGTCATAAGAAAAGAATCAAGAGACAAATCAATGTGGGGTTGGGGAAAATTGTTCGATAGTTATAATCTAGATGTTATTAAAACTATAACATTACCAACATACTGGACACTTGATCAACCGATTGATACACCTTTTATTTTCACAAGATTTACTGATTAGAATGACACTATGTGATTGATTCTAGAATTTGATCAATTAATGCACTAATTTTTTCTTTTGTACTAGTTGAAAGTTGTTTAGAATCAAACACACCAGTTCTTTGTTCATTTTCAATTTTCTCAATATCTATATTACACAAACAACCTTCCTCGCCTGTTACAAGCCTTGCTTCATCAATTAAAACAGGTTCCATTTGATATGTTTCAAGAAGTAAATTATCTAATCCTTTTAAGAGATTCTCTTTATGCTGATTAATTTTTTGCAAATCACCATCAGTTTGTAATTCAATCTCACTCATGATTTTTTCTCTAATTTTATCATTATTATAAAAAATTTCAAAAAGACTCTCTGTATCCAGATCCTTGTAACCCTCAGCCTTTAATTTTTCAAATATTAGATGATCGCTTTTTTGAGTAAGTTCACCTTCTTGTTTTTTTGTCTTATCCATGAAGTCTGACAATTCTTTCTGTTTTTTCATGACTTCATAGTTTGGTTGATAAAATAATATGACGTGGTATTGTATAGAAAAATGTAAGGAGATTCTATATTCGTCAGCATTAGTATGTAATTTGATAAAATTTCTTCTAATACCCTCATCATCAGTATTAGAAATTCCTTCTAATGTCCAATTTTGTAATTTTTTAGTAAATTCATTATAAATCTGCTGAATTTTCTTTACATCAAATGTGTCCTGTTTTTTTACTGTTCCATCCTGCATCATAACATCGATAGGATATTTTTTTGCAATCTCCTCAATCTTTTTATGAAAAATATTTTGAATTTGACTGTTTTTTTCATTGAGTTTAGTCAAAAACTCATTATCAGTTTTATTTCCTAATCTCATATTCCATCGTAAAATCTATTACATAAAATCTATTCAGACAGTAAATTTTTCAGGGCACTCAACATGTTCATAATGATGCTCAGTGAATTTTTCTTCAATAACATACATGATGAGTTTATGTAACTCCATTGGATGTATGGCCTTTTTACATTTTAGACATTTCTTCTTTGTCCTCTGAATCATTTTTTTTCAAAAAACTATGATCGCTATAAGGGTCAGCGATCAATACTAATTGATAAGAAATAAGCAGAATGGAAAAAATTTGACAAATTTACTATTCCGCCTCATGATATGCTTTCAACTAATACTAAAGAACAAATATGTCATAATAAGAAGAAAAATATGGACCATTTTGATATGAGAAAAAAAAATAACATGAATAATTTTGTAACAGATTTTACAACATTAGCACCAGATTCAATTCGTTATCCACCAGGTGCTAACATACCAAAGGGTTTAGTTAATACACCAAAACTGAAAGAAAGATTGTCTAAGGACGGTGCTGCGTTAACTCCAACACTAGAAAATTTTGCACAAATGTATCAACAAATGGCTGCTGGACTACTTCACATGTCATTAGATAAATTAATTCCACCAGGACATCCATTGTACACAAAGGAAAACTCGATTACAATTCTCAAAGATGAAAAAGAAAAAATTCTAAAAGAAAATTTAGAATTAAAAAGAAAATTAGAAAATAAGAAATAGTAATTAAATTATAAAGTAACTTTTAGGCAGGAGTAAATCCTATGTAACCGCCTGTTTGTATATTTTTTTCAGAAATAAAACTTGGTTCAAACAATGAAATCATATAATCATCAGGATCAAGAATGATTGCATTTTTTCCAGCTTCACGTTCCTGAATATCTCGATGTATTCTAACATCCTTTGACCTTAATTCATCAACAGCAGAAGCAACATCACCAACTAGAAGACCAATTAAAATTCCATTATCTACCGACGTGCTTGCATGTGGTGATGATTCATTTGCAGGATGAAGGCTAAGCAATGCACCGCTTTGACCAAGATCAACCCAATTATCCCTAGTACGCTTTATTGGCATTCCTAGGATTTTATTATAAAATTCGACTGATTTAGTTAGATCTTTAACAGCTAATATAACATTCCCAACTCTTTTAACATTCATGAATTATCTAACAACCTCCTACTGTAAACTCTTTATTATTGTACCTCAACCATTGTTTCAGTTCTTTCTACACCATTTATTTTTTGAATGTCAGTCGTGATATCCTTAATTTCAGACAGGTTTTCCACCTTAATTATAGCAACAGCATCAAACTGCCCACTAACTGGAAATGATTCATAAACAAAATTAATCCGCTTCAGTCTAGCAGCAATAAGCTTCTTGGGTGATTTTACTAATACAATTGCTTTTACCATCCTAAATCAACCTCCATCTCCATCAAGGTTTCAGTGTTAACTATATTTCCGATCTTATTAAAATCCATAACTGATGCATTAATATCATTAATTGATCCATTCATAAGAACACAAATATCTGCCCTGCCGGTAACTGGCAATACTTCCTTTGCTATCTTACGTTTCTTTGATAACAAATCTGTTACTTTATCAATAGTTCCAGGTTTAATTGTAATCAAGCATAATGCACGCATACTTGAATTATGCATATACAAAATAAAAATATAATCTAATCAAGGGAATCCTGAGACCGTGCTTCTTCTAGATACGCCTTACGCTCCTCCAATTCCTTCTCAGTATCAACTTCCAAATCATCATCGATAACAACGATTCCAGAATCATCAAAATCAGATGATTTTTTTCTTCGTTTTCCAGCTGGTTTTTTACCACTCTTTTTTACTTTTGATTTCACAGCTTTGGTTTTTTTAGATTTCATAGAAATTCAGAAATCAGTGGAATATCTTCTATTAAAATTTTATTGTTATATTTTTAATATTGTAATGCCAGGGGCGGGACTTGAACGCGCGACAGCTCGGTCTTCAGCCGAGTGCTCTCCCAGGCTGAGCTACCCTGGCATATCCGCAATTCAAATTGTTAGGAATTTAAGCCTGTCTTTTTAAAATAATACGAGTATAATTAAATGATAGAAAATTTTTTCCAAAAAGTTTTGATGTTAAAAACTGTCCATAGGGTGGGATGGAAAGAAAACCTTCAAATTAATTATCCAGAATCGGTAGCGGACCATAGTTATTCTGTCTCAGTTATGTCAATGATTTTAGCAGATTTGGAGGGATTAAACACTGAAAAAATTATCAAAATGGCATTATTACATGATTTAGCTGAATCGATAATTGGTGATATAACTCCTGGTAGTATGAAAAACGATGATAAGATCACCAAAGAAAATCATGCTATGAAAAAAATCTTGATGAATCTACCAAATGAAATAAGAAAATCATATTTCAAAATATGGGATGAGTATCAAAATAATTCTTCAAAGGAGTCCAGCTTGTTACATGATATTGATAAATTGGAAATGGCGTTTCAAGCAAAATTTTATCAGGAAAGTGGAATATCAAAAGAAAAACTAGTAACGTTTTATGATACAGCAAAAATGAGAATTAAAAATAAAAATTTACGTAATATTCTTTCTAATATTATAGAATGATATTTATCATCTAAATACAAATCATCATCATGGGTTTTTTCAATTTTCATGGGAAAAAAGATGACAAGCCAAAAAAGAAATCTAATGGTGTTAAAAAACAAATAATGGAAGTTTTAAGTCCAAAAACTGCGGCGGCAGATTATTATTCCAATCCAAAGAAAAAAAAGAGTAATAAACATCCTAGAAATAAATCGAAGAATAAAAAATACAAATAATGTGAATTGGTATGCAATATTTTATGGCGTTAAAAGTTGGTCAGAAGCGTGTTGGTGAAGCAAGAGAATATCTAAACAAATTTGCGAATGGTAAAGCAATGCCAGCATTAGCATTAAAAGATAACAAAACAAATGTTTGGGAACCTGTTGGGGAAGAAAATCTTTATGCAGTTGTTAATGGTGCAGCAGGATTTGTAGTAACAGATGATGGTGGATATATACTTGTTTTATGTGATAAGAATGGTATTGCAAAAACTATTGCACAAGGATTATCTGATGAAGAAAAATCTAACATAATAAACATGCTAAAATCAGATAATATTCAGGAATATCACGGTGAAGTTAGCCTCCCAGTATAGTAGATAATCAAATTATATTGTCGTAATGTTTTACTTACCAATAATCGAGGTAATGATATGAAGAAATTTTCATCCGAAATAGAACTAAGTGGCCATCTTATAGATTCACTGATCCTCACTAAAGTTTTTGATGGCATCATGGACCATGGTGGAGCATTTGAAGTTTTAGATATTCAGGTAGGAAAAAAGAAAAAAGATGAAAGTTATGCAAAATTACTTGTAACTGGAAAGACCAAAAAAAATCTAGATACGATTTTAAACTATGTCTATCGTCAGGGTGCTACATCAAAAACACAAAAGCATGTAACATTAAAGACAACAACAAAAAATATGGTAATGCCTGATAATTTTTATAGTACAACAAACAATCCAACACAAATTTATCTTAACAACAAATGGATTGATGTTAACAATATGATGATGGATAAATGCATTGTAGTTAAAGGAAAACGTGCTTTCTGTATTCCTATTAGACAAGTAAAAAAGGGTGACAAAATTGTTGTTGGAGAAAATGGTGTTAAAATAATTCCTCCAGAAAGACCTCGAGAAGGAATGAATGTATTTGAGTTTATGGGAAGTGGAAGTTCTAGTGAAAGACCAACACAACATATAGCTAAGAAAGTTGCAGAAGATATACGACGTACCAAAAAGAATGGTGGTAAAATTGTCCTTGTTGGTGGTCCTGCAATTGTTCACACTGGTGCAGCCGAATCAGTTTCATATCTTATCCGTCGTGGATACATTGATGCTGTTTTAGCTGGAAATGCACTTGCAGTTCATGATATTGAATATGCAACATTAGGTACATCACTTGGAATGAATGTTCGTGATGGAACTCTTGCCATGAGAGGTCATAGAAACCACATGGAAGCGATTAATGCTGTCTTTAAGGCCGGTTCCATCGAAAAAATGGTAAAATCAAAAAAACTCACAAGGGGAATAATGTATGAATGTGTAAAAAAGAAAGTACCATTTGTTTTAGCTGGATCCTTGCGTGATGATGGACCATTGCCTGATGTAATAGTTGATGTTGCATTGGCCCAAAAAAAATATAAAGAAATACTGAAGGGTGCATCGATGGTCATAATGATAGCAACTATGTTACACTCAATTGCAACTGGAAATATGCTTCCTGCAAATGTTAAGGTGATAGTTGTTGACATAAACCAACCAACAGTTACAAAATTGATGGATCGTGGTACTTGGCAAGCATTGGGAATTGTATCTGATGCTGGTGCATTTTTGCCAATGGTTGCTAAGGCATTATAATTTAAATCAGAAATTAAGGTACCATAAATAGCCTTTCAGGATTATAGAAGAAAGATACAAGAAAAATACCTCCTAATACTCCTGCAACAACACCTGATGCTAGGTAAAGGAATACCATATTCATGCATAGACTGCTATAATATGCCTAATAACTTGTATTCAAAAAATTACTAATACTAATCATTAATAATTAATCCGTAAAATCTTATATCCTATACACTTCAGCCAGCTAATATGGTTGTAAAAACCACAAAAATCGATAGTAGTAAAATACGCTATTTCGAGGTTGGAAACTCAAAAGACACACTGCTTTTGCTTCATGGTTTGGGTGCTTCGGCGGAAAGATGGGAAAGTGTAATACCACTTTTTGCTAAAAAATTTAGAGTTATTGTTCCAGACCTTATTGGGTTTGGGTACAGTGATAAACCAATGGTTGATTATACAACAGATTACTTTGCAGAATTTGTATCAAAATTTGTGAATAAAATTGGGATTAAAAAGATGAGTATTATTGGGTCGTCCCTTGGTGGCCAAATTGCTGCTGAATCTGTCATAAATTATGATGTAAATGTGAAAAAACTAGTCCTTGTTTCACCATCTGGTATCATGAAACATTCAACGCCTGCACTTAATGAATACATTTCAGCTGCACTATACCCAGATGCTGATTCTGCAATGAGTGCTTTCCAAACTATGTCTGGTACTAAAAATATAGATGATAAAATTATCTCTGGATTCATAGAAAGAATGCAATTACCAAATGCAAAAATAGCCTTTATGTCAACACTTCTTGGATTACGTAATTCTACGAAAATAACTGAAAAATTACAATTAATCAAAATTCCTACGCTGATTATTTGGGGTGAGAATGACCCAGTAATTCCTATCAAATATGCTCAATCATTTGTTTCAGGAATCAATGATTGCCGATTTTACAAAATGGAAGGATGTGGACATGCACCATATGTTGAAAAACCAGATACATTCTTTGAAATTGTGTCAGATTTTCTTAATTAGCGATCATTTTATAGGGTAATTAGCCTGTTAATGGTAATGGAAGGAAAGAAAAACCCATACGATCCAGCTGAGTTATTCAAGCAATGGCTAGATAATGCATCAAAAATGCAGTCTGATTTCACTAACAGTGTGAATCCATTTCAGGCAAATACGCAAAATCCATTCAATCTGCAAAATATGATGCCAAACTTTCTCTCATGGGGTGCTTTCAAGACTAGTGTTGGTAGTAATGGAAGAATCTCAATCCCTGAGGCAGAGAGACAGGCTCTTAGTGTTGAGGAAGGCGATTTAGTCCAGGTCATTGTAATCCCGGTTAACCCCAAGAATAACTAAATTGGTTATGTATGGTAATAAGTGGTTTTTATTACCACTACATATATATAAGACAGCCAATTAGAGCACACTATGAGTAATGAATCAGTCAAGAATGATGTTTTCGCAACTGTAGAAGATACCGTCCAAGAACAGGTTAAATCTGCTGAGAAATCATTCCCAAACTACCAAACATCTGTTACAAGCTTACAGCAAGAGTACACTGAAGCATTTCAGAACATTATCGATTCAACAATTGCTTTGCAAAGAGAATATGCAAACAAGACAGGAATCAATACTGCTCTTCCAGAAGCAACAGAAAGCGCTGTAAAGAAATCAAATGAACAGATAGGCAAGGTACAAGATGTTCAAAACAAGATGGCATTAGCAACAATCGATGCTACACGTCAGAACATCAAGACCTTCAATGAGAATGCAAAAGCTTTTGCTGATCTTAACAAAAGTGTTATGCAATCTTGGATAACCGCATTCACACCAAGATACTAGTGTGAATGATTATTTTTTTTATTTATGACCTTTCTTTGAGCCATTGACCAAGCTCAGGCAAGACTGTTTTTTGACTAAATGAGCTAGCAATCATTCCAACATGCCCAGTAGGATACAGTTTCAGAATCTTATCAGTGCTTGAAATAGCATAATGTAAAGGCATACTACATTCAGGGGAAACCAAATGGTCGCCTACAGCAACCTGAGTAAAAACAGGCATATCCAAATTATCTAATGAAACATGCTTATTTCCAACATACATTTTATTCTGTATCAACAGATTGTCTTGATAAATTCCCTTTATCCATTGTCTAAAAAGCTCGCCTGGTATAGGTGGTGTCTCATCCAACCATTTTTCAATTTTTAAGAAACTATCAACAAATTTTTCATTGTCAACATTATTCAGAAATTTTATGTATTTTTCAACTCCTTGTTCAAACGGTTTTAGAATTGAAAAGCAATAGTAAATAAATTCTGGTGGCATATTTCCTATTGTATCTACTAATTTATCTGCATCAAAGTACTTTGCTATATTACTAACAACTGTTGTATCCTTCCAGCCATCAATCACTGGGGCAGTTACAATTAAATTTTTGACTTTCTCTGGATGGAGCGCTGCATATACAGTGGCTAATGTTCCTCCTGTACAATATCCTTGAATTGATACTTTCTCCACATCAGATTCATTACGAATAAAATCTACACAATTATCCAAGTAACGATTTACATATTCATCAAATCCTAAAAATTTATCAATTTTTGATGGTGTTCCCCAATCAATCAAATAAAGATCAAAACCCTGTTCAAGCAAATTTTTTACCCAGCTTTTCTTTGGGTCAATATCAAAAATATGATATCGATTGATAATTGCATATGAAATAAGTAATGGTGTTCTAACTTGTTTTGCTGTAAGTGGCTTAAAATGTAACATTCTCATTTTATCCTCCTTATATACCACATCAAATTGTGTTGAACCAATCTCAACCTCATGTGGCACAGAAACTTTCATAGGTGCTTCCGCTAGGTGTCGACTAAAATTTAGAAACTCACCAATAAGTTTTGGATCAAATCTTTTTTCTGACATTTTTTCAATCTTTCTTTTTAGATGATTCTAATTTTGTAATTCGGGTTTTCAGATTGTGAAGCTCTTCATAAATTTCTTCTATCTCTTGCTTGGTTGGTAAGTTAGCAGACTTTAACATCACATCTGTAATCGTATTCCATCTTTTCAGGAGATCAAGTTCTGTTGAAACAAGTTTATTATAATTTTCAGAAAATTTTTTAGAATCAAATAATCCCGTAAAATTATTCTCAAAAATATCAATCCACACTCTCTTGTATGCTTCCGCACCTTCCTCATTCTGTGGTACCTTAGTTACCTTTGAAGACACTTCTTTTTGAGCTCCAGTCCATGTGTCGGCAAGTTGCTTGTAATATTCAATCAAAAAATTATTAAATTCAACAATCTCCTTGTTTGCTTCAGTTAGCTCGTTTGTTATTTTCTTTAAGTTAGATGATAGATTTCGTAATGGTCCAACGGCAGAAAGTGTTGTAGGTTTGGATGACATCATTGCTATCATATCAGACCAAAACATTGCTGTTTTTTTATAATAATCAGTATTAGCCCCAGTTTCCATTCAGTTATTTAGAAATAGATCGCAATAAATAGATCGCCTGAATTAGTTAATTATGGACTATGATAAACTATGTGCATCAGCCCAAAAAATAGATTCGAAGGTCAGATTTGCAGGAGTTATCAACTCTAGGGGCAGATTAATTGCTGGTGGCATGGTAGAAAGTAAAACACGACTTGGGGATAGAAAGAGGGATGAAATACTCTACATGGAACTTGCTCTACGAGTCAAAATGAGAAGTGAGTTTGATGATGACCTTGGTAAAGTAAGATTCTCCATGTCATTAAGGGAAAAACTCATTGTGATGAGTTTCCCTATGAAAAATGATATTCTGATGGTATCAATGGAAAGAAAAACTCAATTTGAAAAAATTGCTTCCAGTATTTTGAAATTAATTGAAAAACTATAACAGATCACCATACGTCATCAACTTCATCTAATTCCTGATATTCTTTTAAGATATTTCTCTTGAAACCATATCGAGAAATATCTCGTCTAAAAAACAAATCAATATTCCAATCTAACCAAACTCTTAATCTTTTTTCAAAATTTGGCATTTTTGATAGATAATAATTTATCCATATCAACCAAGCTAAAAAACCAGTTACTTTTCCACCCATTGCATCAGCTATTCCTGAACGTTTACCAATAATTGCACTTTGACCCTTCCAATTATATTCAAATTTCTTTTTATCATTTCCATTAATCATTTGTTTGATATTATATGCTGCAAGTTTTGCATGGGCTTCTGCTAATTGTGCAGTTGGTGGATAGTTTTTATTGATTGTATCATTAAAACGTGAACAATCACCAATCGCAAATATCCCTGAAAAATTTTCTACTTCAAGAAATTCGTTAGTAATTATTTGACCCTTTTTTGTTTTGAATACAGAATTTTTAATAATTTCTACAGGTGTTATGCCAGCTGCCCAAACAAGTGTATGTGATTGAATAATTGTCTCTGATTCCGTTGTAGGGTTTTTTGATTTATTAGTAATTACATTCGTTCCATCAAAATCAGAAACAACTGTGTCAAGTAATATTTTAATTCCGTTTTTTTCTAATTTATTATGAGCATATTCAACTAATTTTTCATTAAATCCTGGTAATATGCCAGACATCGCCTCAATAATTACTACATTAATATCGTCTGCTTTGATATTATGGTAGTAATTTAATGCATCGTGTAGAAAATCATTAACTTCACCTGCTGTTTCTACTCCAGCAAATCCACCGCCAACAACTACAAAAGTTAGTAAACGTCGTTTAAGTTCTTCATTGGTTTCATTTTCTGCTTGCTCGAGCATGTCAATTATTCTATTCCTTAACGATAATGCATCAGCTAATGTCTTCATGGTAAAGGAGTGTTTTTCAACATTTTTTAATCCAAAAAAATTCGTTTCACTGCCTAATGCGATAATCAAATAATCATAATGTATACGCACACCTCTTTTTTCTGGGGTGCCCTCTAGGGTAACATGTTTTCCTACAGGATCAATATCCCTGACAGCAGATTCGTATATTCGCGCCTTTTCACATAATGATCTGAGTGGCATTACAATATGCCTTGGCATGATTGTTCCAGATGCTACTTGTGGTAACATTGGTGTAAAAAGTAAGAAATTATCATCACTTACTAGTGTTATTTCAACATCGTAGTTAGATTGAAAATAACGTTCCAATTTTCTGGTGCAGTCAACGCCTGCAAATCCACCACCTAAAACTAAAATTCTTTTTTTAACCAATATCAAGACTTTTTTTCAATAATGTTAGTGTTAATTCCGGATCTGCCTTGCCTTGTGTTTTTTGCATGACTTTTCCTACTAAAAAGTTAACAATTTCTGAGTTTTGCTTTGCATCTTCCACCGCTTTTGCTTCTTCCTTTAATATTTGTGTAATAACATCAGTTAATTCTCCTTCATCCGAAACATGTCCTAAATCAAGACTGTCAATTATTTGCTGTAGTGGTTTACCATTTTTTATAATTTCATCTAATGCAAGTTTTGCAGATGTTCTAGTTATTTTACTTGACTTGATAGATTCAATTAAAGCAGAAAGATGTTCAGCATTTAGTTTTGATGAATCACGTTTTTCACGCGTATCAAGCAATCCCATAATGTCTGTAGTTATCATGTTTGCAACATCTTTTGCATTTGTCTCGTTTTTTGCATTCTCAAAAAGTTCAGAAAAATATCTATCCGAAGATAATATATCTGCAACCTGTGGTGTGATACCATATTTTGAAACATATCGTTCCTTTTTTGAACTAATGCTTTCAGGCATATGTACTTGTAACTGATTTTTTGTATCATCGTTAATTCTAATCCACGGTATATCAGCCTCAAGATGATATCGATATTCTGCTTCTTCCTCTTTTGTTCTTGCTGAAACAGTTATTTTTCTACCGTCGTCCCAGTGTCTTGTTTCTTGAACAATCTCAATTTCTCTTTCTGCAAGACTTTGTTGTCTTGTTATTTCAAAATGAACTGCTTTTTCTAAATCATGAAATGAACCAATATTCTTTATTTCAACTTTTGAGCCACCCTCGATTGATACGTTAGCATCAGCACGCATTGCGCCTTCCAGACCAGGATCTGACACATTCAAATTTTCAAGCAAATCTGAAAGTATATTCAAAAATTCTCTAACCTGGTGTGGGGTTTCAAAATCTGGCTCTGTTACAATTTCAACTAATGGTGTTCCAGCCCTATTGTAATCAACTAATGTGAGTTTAGTCTTTTCAGTTGCACCCTCGTAAATTATTCGTCCGGGATCTTCCTCCAATTGTATCCTTCTAATTCTTATCTTTGCATCCCCTACTGAGATTTTACCCTCCCATCCAATGCTTGTGTTTCCATATGCATTTAGTTGCGTGATTTGAAAGTTTTTTGGTAAATCAGGATAAAAATAATTTTTCCTAAAAAATGCAATCTTACTAGGAGTATTGCAGTCAAGTGCCATTGCAATCAATGTTGCTTTTTCAACTGCACTCTTGTTCAGTAATGGTAATGAGCCTGGAATTCCCATACAAACAGGACAAATGTTTGTGTTAGGTTGAAATTCTCGATAATTAGCCTTGCATGAACAAAATAATTTACTTTCAAGTTTTGTCAATTGACAGTGTATCTCAAGACCAATTTTTGTCATTAAATTGACACCTCAGGTAAATCTACAGTTTTTTCTAATGCATATGCAGCCTGCAGTAATGAATTCTCCTCTAGATGATTTGCCATTATTTGAATTCCTATAGGTAATCCATTTGTAATTTTGTATGGTACTGATATCGCTGGAATTCCAGTTAAGTTAGCAGTTACCGTGTTTATATCAACCATCATGAATGATACTGGATCATTAATTTTTTCACCAAATTTGAATGGCTGTATAGGGACTGTGGGAGAAATTAGAAAATCAAATTTTTCAAATACGTGTTTTATTTCAGTAATTAGTTTTGATTTAACTTTTAGTGCCTTTAGAAAATATTTCCCAGCATGTCCAGCAGATGGTACAAAGCCACCCAAGATCATTCTTCTTATAACTTCAGGACCAAACTTGCTTCTTGCCTGTGATATGTATGAATTAAATTCAAACCCTGATGAATCTAGATCATACCCATATCTTACATTATCATATCTGGCTAGATTACTTCCTGCTTCTGTTGATGTTATAGTATAATATGCTGCCACAGTATATGGAACCGTTTGTAATGATACCTGTTCACAGTTGGCTCCCAATTTTTCAAATGTCTTAGTTGCCTCATTAGTGGCGTCTAGTACGTCAGCACTTAATCCATCAGAATTAGTCATCTCTGTTACTATTCCGATTTTTTTCCCACTTATTCCAGCATCAATATTGGTCAGATAGTCTTGATTTTTGTTATCAATCGTGGTATTATCATTAGAATCAATACCGGAAATAATATTTAGTAAAAATGCAGAATCTTCTACAGTTTTTGTCATAGGTCCTATCTGTTCAATACTGTTAGCATATGATACAAGTCCGTAACGACTTACCAATCCATATGTTGGTTTCAGTCCAACAACTGAACAAAAACTTGCTGGGTTTCGAATAGAGCCACCAGTATCTGAACCAAGTGATGCAATACATTCGTTTGCCGCAACAGATACTCCACTTCCGCCAGAAGAACCACCTGGAACATAATCAGTATTCCAAGGGTTCTTGCTTGGTCCATATGCACTAAATTCTGTGCTAAGACCCATTGCAAACTCATCCATGTTTGTCTTTCCAATTATGATTGAATCTTCAGAATGTAATCTAGAAACTACAGTATTCTAAAGATTTAGAAATGAATTCTTCAACGGTAAATTCATTATTTTTTATTCCACTTACATAATTTAATGCGCTAATTCCTAAATCCAACTTAATTCAACTTTGGAGCCTTTACATACTTCTCTTGATAGCTCTTTAGAAATTTTAGCAAGTCTTTATCGTATGGAACATATTTGTCGTCCCTTAGTTTATCTAAGTCAGTTTCTTGAACAGTGATTTCCTCAGACTCGACATTTGCCCTGTCTAGAATATCAAAATATTCAAGCATTTTTTGCACTCTTTTGATATGACTGCTATGATCCTCAAGATCAATCTTCATTAATTTTGCAACATTAGAAATCTCTTCTTCACTAACCAAACCTTTCACCTATGGTGTTAATCTATCAACATCCCTAGGATAAAATGTTGTATCACGAATATTTTCAATACCAGTAAGTGCCATCATTAATCTTTCAAGACCAATTCCACAGCCAGCATGTGGTGGAACACCATAATCAAAAACTCCCAAATGATAACCGAATGTATCAACATTCATACCCTTATTTTTCATTCTATCTTCAAGCTCAGATTTTTGTGCAATTCTAGTACTGCCAGATGAAAGCTCCAAATCACCATACATTAAATCAAATGATTCAGAAATCTTAGGGTTATCCTTACTTACTTTCACGTAAAATGGTTTGGGACCAACAGGCCAATCTTTGATAAAGTAAAAACCAGTTATACCAATTTTGTTTAATTGTGCTGGATACAAATCATCACCCCATTGACTCTTAGCTCCTGTAGCTTGGATTTTTTCTAACAAATCAGAGTATGAATATTGTGGGATTGTATCAGTAATTTTTGGGATATTAAATTCAACATCACTGTTTTCTTTGGTAAATTCTTCTAAAGATGAAATTATCTGTTTTATTATCTCCTCAATTCTTTTCATTACGTCGTTATAATCAACATATGCCTCTTCAAAATCGATTGATATTGCTTCTGACAAGTGTCTATTTGTTCTGGATGGCTCAGCACGAAAGATTGGTGCGATCTCAAAAACTTTCTCAAAACTCATTGTTAATTGTTCTTTATACAATTGCGGACTTTGAGCAAGGAATGCCTCTTTGTTATAATAAAATATTGGATGTAGCTGTAGCGATCATTTTTGGCGTATTAATTTCAGTAAAATCATGATCATAAAAATACTGACGAATTGATTTGAGTACCCTACTTCGTGCGTTGAAAACTTGTTGCAGTGTACGTCTCCGTAAATCAACTGCTCTAATCTCTAGTCGTGTATCAATATTTTTTACAGTTTTTGCATGTGGGTCAAATGGTGGAATCTTTTCAACAGATGAAAATACTTTAAGATCTTTTGGTGATATCTCAATCCCGTTTGGAGCCTTTTCAGACGTTTTCACTGTTCCAATTAATCCTATAGAAGAATGCTCCTTCAGTTTAGATATACTTTGGATTAGTTTGTCTGGACTTTCCCCTTTTTTCGCAACAACCTGGATCGCACCTATCTTATCAACAAGAGTTAGAAATGTAATATTTCCATGTCCGCGTATACTTGAAATCCAACCCATTACTGTTACATCTGATCCCTCCATAGACGCGTCTAACTGTTTTGAATAATGAGTTCTACGCCAACTACCTAGTTCAGTTTCTACCATTGTTTCTCTTTTAGAATTTGAGTATTTATTATGGTTTTTTTAGTAATTATTAGTTAATTGTGAAATTAAGGTTTGGTGTAACCGAAACCCATGTATCTGAACCATCAAAAAAGGTTGAAATTGTTTTTAACTTACTCTGATACACAAAATATTTACCGTCCTTATTTAGCCCACCAGAAGTTTTCATCATTTTATGTTCCTGAAGAAATTGCAATCTTCTATAAACAGTACTTATAGGAATGGTCGTAATTTTAGCAATTTCAACAGCAGTTTTAGGTTTATCAATAATTGATGAAATTATTCCCATACAGAATTGATCAGATAGAATTTGAAAGTAAATCTGCTTTCTTTCATCGTCTTTTATAGTAGTTGCCTGGGTCGAAATTTGCAATATTGGTTCGATACTTAACCACTATAAATTGTGTTCCATTTTGGAACCATATTATTTATTAATTATTAAAAATTTTTCATTTAATTACTATTAGGATAAAAAACCGTTATGTTGAATAAAAAAGAAATAGCTATTGCACATATAGCAAGTGCAATTACTGTTTACTCAATACGACAAAATACTGATGCACTACCAAAAAATGTCTCGATGATTGATTTTATCTTAAAAACTGTTCCTGATAATATTAAGCCAGATATTAATATGGATTTGATCGATTATGTATTTTCTTATGTGTCAGCCACACGCTTTGACACATAGTTTCATATGTGTATATAATTAAGAAATACTGTATTTGACATCTATAGCAACACTGGGCTCACATTGTGCCCTTCAGCTACTAAAAGGTGCAAAGGATGAAGGGTTTAAAACATTATTAATTTGCGAAAAAAAACGGCAAAAATTATATGAACGGTTCAAATTTATCGATGAGTTAGTTCTTGTTGATGCATTTTCAGAAGTAATTGACGAACGCTGTAACTCTATACTACAAAAAAATAATTCAATTTTGATTCCACATGGTACATTGATAGCGCAAATGAGTTCAGAACAAATTGAATCAATCAAAACACCAATTTTTGGTAATAAAAACATCTTACGATGGGAATCTGATCGTAATTTAAAACAAAAACTAATGGATGAAGCAAACCTTCCCACACCAAAATCCGTAGCTAATCCTAGTGCAATTAATGGGCTTGTTATAGCAAAAAGACATGGTGCAGCTGGTGGTAAGGGCTATTTTCTTGCTTCCAATGAGGATGAATATAATAAAAAACGTGACCAATTAATTAAAGAAGGTATGATCAAAGGTGATAATGATCTTTACCTTCAAGAATACACATCTGGTGTTTTAGCATACCTACAATTTTTTTATTCACCACTAAAAAAGGAACTTGAATTTTTTGGAGTTGATAAAAGGCATGAATCTAACATTGAAGGATTAGCTAGAATTCCAGCTGAAAATCAATTGAATATGGATAAGTTTACGTCATTTAACGTAATTGCAAATAGTCCGCTTGTCTTACGTGAATCATTATTAGATGAAGTTTACACAATGGGAGAAAATTTTGTCAAAGCGTCTGAAAAACATGTTCCGCCAGGAATGAATGGGCCGTTTTGTATTGAGGGTGTATACGATGAAAATGCACAATTTAGTGCATTTGAATTTTCAGCTAGAATCGTAGCTGGTACAAATATTTTCATGAATGGTTCTCCTTATACAACATTAATCTTTGATGAACCAATTAGTATGGGTCGTCGCATCGCGAAAGAAATTAAGGAAGCAGAATTAAATAATCAACTGAAAGATGTTACAACTTAATTTACAAAAAACTTATAATTATTTATTTACCATTCTCCATTCTTAGAATGATGAATCCAATACCTCTATATACATTCACAATAAACAAAACTTATGCAGCATAAAATCACATTACCGCAACTAAAAAAATATGATATAACACAAAGAGTCATTGAAGCACTGGCAGATACTGAATCACGTGCAATTATTTTCTCAATCATAAAAAAAGGCAAAACTGCATCTGATCTTTCTGACTCACTAAAAATTCCACTTAGTTCTGTTTACAAAAAATTATCAGATTTAGAAGATCTTACATTAGTAGAGATTGAAAAGACCATTTTATCAGATGTAGGGAGAAGGTTCAAAGTTTACAAAAGTAGAATCAATAAGGCTGAAATATTAATTAAAAAACCTGAACCCACACTATCATTATCCGCTAACTGATTTTTATGAGAAGAGTACTGCCAAAACCAACAATATTAGAGCTCGATGAATATGACATAAATCAACGTATTATTGAAGCACTCACAAATACATGTTCACATGCAATATTATTTTCTATAGTTGACGAAGAAAAGGATGCCATACAAATAGCTGGTCAATTACGAATTTCATTATCGTCTGTTTATAAAACACTAGTTAGCCTAGAAAAATTATCACTTATAGAAATTCAAAGATTTCATATCAATAGTGACAACAAGAAGGTCAAAATGTATCGTAGTAAAATTAAGGCAGCGGAAATAACTATTAACGAAAATAAATCACATGTTAAACTTCAACGGAATATTTACTAGAATTGATAAATCTCAATTAGTGACAAGGAAACCCTGCAGCATGTCTCATATCATGAGTAAGTTCATGCAAAAACTGATCTATAAATGCAGATTCACCATAAACCAAACTAAGAAGGTGCCCTTGATCAAAACCGACAATAAATAATCCGATACTAAAAACGCTAGATAGTACAACTAATACTGATTTTGGAATAACCGTAAAAAACTTGGTAGACTGAATTGAGTATGACATATGATGACAAATATAATTTGCTATTTAAGTTGTCATGATTGAATTTATGATAAAAAAATTGAAATATCGATCAAAAAATACGACTAAACTCGATCATTAATCTATCAAAAGCATTTACCTTAATATTAATAATTTAAGGATATATACAATTGCCAAAAATAGAGATAGAAAAACAGGATTCAGTTAAGCTTTACAAAATAAGGAAAACTCTACAGGAGATCTCAAAATTTACCGGGCGCGGAACTGAATTGATAACTGTCTACATTCCAAAGGGTAAGCAACTACATGAAGTGATAACAAACCTAAGAGAAGAACAGGGCACTGCAAATAATATAAAATCAGATGTTACTCGTACACATGTTGTTGATTCGTTATCAAGGGTTCTTCAGCGATTAAAATTATACAAAAAAACTCCGGAAAGAGGATTAGTAATATTTTGCGGTGCACTTCCAAGAGAAGAGGGTGGACCCCTAGGAAGTGAAGTTGTGAAAATATTTGAAATTGATCCACCAAAGGACCTAAAGACATTCTTGTATAGATGTGATGATCACTTCCACGTTGATATCTTAAAAGATATGCTAAAAGATGATAACTTAATTGGATTTCTAGCGATTGATGCAAAGGATGCTGGTTGGGGAATTCTGTATGGTGATAAAGTTCAAGTTTTGAAAGAAACAAGCTCCGGTGTTGCGGGTAAACATAGACAGGGTGGTCAATCAGCAAAAAGATTCCAAAAATTAAGAGAAATGGAACTTACTTATTATTTTAATAGATTAGCACAAATTACACGTGAATATTTTATTGATATTTATCCTATCAAAGGTCTAATTATTTCTGGTCCTGGACCAACTAAGGAGGAATTTGTTAACGATAATTATTTAGAATATAGATTGCAAGACATGATTATTTCAACTATAGATGCATCATATTCTGGAGCAGAAGGAGTAAGAGAAGCTTTTGATAAATCATCAGACATTCTTTCTAATTTCAGACAGATGTACTGAAATAAAGGAAAAAATTATTGAACAAACAAAACTAATCCAAACTAAAACTGAGTTTGAAAACTCACCATGTACATCATGTAAATCAACAGACATTAGTATAACAGATCAAGATATTGTAGATTATCTTTCTCTATTAGCAACTAAGACAGGAACAAAAATTGAAGTGATTTCTGGTGTATCTGAACATGGTTCAATGATATCTAATCTTGGTAATATTGGTGCAATTTTACGCTATAATCCAAATTATACAAGTTAAAATCATTAAAAACAATTTTTTATTTTTTCTGCTAATTGTTTTAATTCATCGTCACTCATAATTTTTCTTTTTGTCCATAATGTACCAGTTGCATTATATCTTGGAATCAAGTGTATATGCACGTGTGGTATAATTTGTTTTGCAGATTTCCCATTATTTTGTGCAATACTAAATGCGTCTGCACCAGTTGCCTTTATAATTGCATTAATAATTTTTGGTACTTTAGAGAATAATCTTGATACATCATCTATACTCATATCAGTAATTTTTTCATAATGTTGTCTTGTAATGATAAGCGAATGACCGTTATCAATTGGATATCTATCTAAAATTGCTAAACAATCATCATCATCATAAATCATATGGGATGGTAATTTATCATCTATCACATCACAAAAAATGCATTTAGCCAATGTGAATTATCTAATAAAATTGAATTAATATATTAGCATCATATACAAGAAATGAAATTGCTATTTCGTATTGAGGCTATCATTGGGGATAGACATGACTCACCTGATTCATTAGATGAAGATGAAATCAATCAATGGTTACTAAATCTGCAAAAACAGGATATTCTGAAAGTTGAAACAGAAACTGAATATTGGGAGGATGTTCCTGTGGAACTTTTTGATCTTATTAAAAGCAACATCAAAGATGGAAATTTTGAACATACGATGGCAAAGGGTCATCTATGGTTAAAAATGGATATTCCAGTTGAGTAGAACCAATAATGAGTAATGCGTTCGTAATTTTCTAAAAATCAATTATAAAAATCATTGAAAATTTTATACGTTATATAGGGCAAAAAAATTAATCTGAACATCAATGGGCAGAAAGGCTAGAGAAGAAAGGCAAGAAAGACGTGAAGATGTTGTTGCCAAGAGAACACAGGCTAAGAGAAAAACCACACTTATGGCTGCTGGTATTCTCGCATTAATCGCAGTTATTGTAGGATATGCAAGTTTTGTCTTCATTACACAAGTTGATTCAACTGGTGCTCTAGGTGCACCACCCGGTGCTGGAAAATTAGGTGATGAACACGTACATTCATCATTACTTGTTAGAATTTTTGGTGATAAGTTTGACTTTGCTGTACCAAGTTACCAAATTAAAAATAGTTGGATTCACTTTGAAGACAGTGATGGAACAACAATTCATAGACATTCAACAGGAGTAACGTTAGGTTTCTTGTTTGATAGTCTTAATATTGGTGTTGATACTGATTGCTTCATTTTTCCAGATGGCAGACAGTTTTGTACCAACGAAGATTATTCACTGAAATATTACATTAACCACCAACCTGTAAGTAGTATTAGAGATTATGTTTTTGAGGATGGTGATCGAATTTTAATTTCATTTGGTTCTGAAACACCTGAAGAAATTGAAGAACAATTATTTGAACTCGATGCACAAATAATCAAGGGATAGACTACCAAGTATGGCAAAAAAATTTACTATTCAGAAAGCTTCTTTCTAATCTGTGGTAATTGTGCTCTAATAATTTCAAGAACATCTACACGTGTTAATTCATCAATTTCATGATTAAACTTACTTTTAAAAAATTCACGGTACCTCTGATCCAAAACTGTAATTACAGATCCTTCAAAAAAACTTGATTCATCATCAGGATTGAAAACTATAGTTCTAATATTATGATGCACAAGAAAATCATAATAATCAATTAGACTATCTAAATTGTTTAAATCATCTCTCACATCCTGAATGAAGTTTTCTAGTTCTTTTGAATCCATATTTTTGGTGTTTACCACTACTTTATGAGATTTACATTTAGAATTTAAATTACAGTAACGTATCTTGTAGTTGTTCAAAATGGAAATATCAAGCAGAAATGTAGTAGAGGGAACAGCAAGGGCACCACACAGAGCAATGTACAAGGCTATGGGTTTATCTGATGATGATCTTGGTAAACCATTCGTTGGTGTCTGCCATACAGGTAATGAGGCTACACCATGTAACATTCATCTACCAGGACTTGCCCAAAAAGCAAAGGATGGTGTAAAGGATAGCGGTGCTACACCTAGAGAGTTTAGTACTATTGCTGTAAGTGATGGAATTGCAATGGGTCATGAAGGAATGAAATCATCACTGGTTAGTAGAGAAGTTATTGCTGATTCTATTGAATTAATGGTAAGAGCACATCAATATGATGCATTAATTGGCATAGCAGGATGTGACAAAAGTTTACCAGGTACTATGATGGCTATGGCAAGACTGAATATTCCATCTATCTTTGTTTACGGCGGAACAATTATGCCTGGAATATTAGATGGAAAAGAGCTAACAGTTGTTGATGTTTACGAAGCAGTTGGATCATACAATGCAGGACAAATTTCACTAGAAGAATTAAAAAATATAGAGGATACTGCATGCCCAAACGCTGGTTCATGTGGTGGAATGTTTACAGCAAATACTATGGCATCAATTTCTGAGGCTCTAGGTATTGCATTACCAGGAAGTGCAAGTCCACCAGCTGAAGATGATAGAAGAGAAAAAATAGTTTATGAAACTGGTAAAGCGTGTACAGAACTATTGGAACTTAACATTAAACCACATGATATCTTAACATTTGAAGCGTTTGAAAATGCTATAACAATGTTAAACGCAGTTGGTGGATCAACAAATGGTATTTTACATTTACTGGCATTAGCAAATGAAGTTAAAATAAAATTAACATATGATGACTTTGAAAGAATAAGAAAAAAAACACCACATATAGCTGACATGAAACCTGGTGGTGGTTATGTCATGAATAGTCTTGATAAAATTGGTGGAATACCGTTAGTAATGAAAAAATTGTTAGATAATAACTTAATTCATGGTAATGCAATAACGGTTACTGGAAAAACAATAGAAGAAAACATCAATCAATATAAAATACCAACTGCTGAACAACAAATTGTAAAAGAAGTTAAAAGTCCATTACATGGGGTTGGAACTGCTGTAATCCTAAAGGGAACATTGGCTCCAGAAGGTGCAGTGATTAAAACTGCTGGTGTAGAAATGACAAAATTCACTGGTAAGGCAAGAGTATTTGATGGTGAAGAATCTGCATTCGATTCAGTTGCTAATGGTGAGATAAATGAAGGAGATGTCTTAGTTATTAGATATGAAGGGCCAAAAGGCGGTCCAGGAATGAGAGAAATGCTTGCCACAACTGCTGCATTAGTTGGTCAAGGTTTAGGTAAAAAAGTAGCAATGATAACAGATGGTAGATTCTCAGGTGGTACTCGTGGATTCATGGTTGGGCATGTTGCGCCAGAAGCATTTGTTGGTGGCCCAATTGCATTCGTCAAAGAAGGAGATGAGATTAGCATCAGTATTGAAGATAATAGTATTGATCTACATGTCTCAAAAGAGGAACTTGAACAAAGAAATAAAGAATGGAGTATGCCTGAACCAAACTACAAATCAGGTGCTCTTGCCAAATATGCTTTCTTAGTAGGATCTGCAGCAGAAGGAGCAATAACTGACCCAAGTAATTTTCTCAAAATGACAGAATACCTTCAGAAAAATGATCTAATCAGAAAAGATTAGTTCTACTACATTCTCTGTGATTCTCAAGCTTCCATTTACCTGTTAGTTGATGATATGCTTGATTCCAACCTAAACCAGTTGTTCCACATCTATAGCAGGTCCTAGTCACACATTATTAGATCTGCAATTGCCTAATAAGTGTACCGTACATTACCGTAATATTCCAAAATTAGTCTTGTTCATCAGATTTCTTCATAATATCTGAAATCTTCAATGCTGTCTTAAGACCAATTAGTTGTGAATGTATGGCTATTTTTTGTATTCCAACTCCTATTGAACTCATACAATTGGTTCTAGAAAGAGATCAAATAGATGATCGATTGATTTTCGTTGATTAACTGCTAAATTTCTGTTCCACGCCTAATTATTCAATTTCTACATGTTTTTTGAACTTAAAAAGCAATTTTTTACGCTAAAAAACCCTAATTTCATACTCAAAAACTCATATTTTAACACCAATTTTATGAATATCAAAATCATGGTTTAAATACAGAACAATTTTGTTCAATTCCATGGGTGGACATATTTGGACACACTTGCATTCCTAGGATTATTTCTCTAGATTATACTGGCACACAATTTGAAATCTATAACAAAATATCACGAAATTACAACTATTCTTTCCTATTCGAATCGTTAACAGGACCTGAAGAACTATCAGAAACCTCGATTATGGGATTTGATCCTGAATACATTGTAAAAGGGTATTATGACAAAGTTACAATACAAAGCAGAGATGGAAAAATTGAAACAATTGTTACAAATGATCCATTACTAGAAATAAAAAAATTAGTCAAAAAAACAGAAGATCAGACATATCGATATCTCGGCGGTGCTGTAGGAGTAATCAACTATGATGCAATAAGATTATGGGAAAAACTTCCAAAAAATCACAGTATAACGGAACCAATAATGGAATTTGGAATTTACAATGATGGAATTTTATTTGATAACAAACAAAAAAAATCTCTCTATTTCTATTATGAAGAAAATAGGGTTGATGAGATCAAAACTTCTGAACCAATTTTTGGAGATTTCAAAATGTCAAAAATTTCAACTAATTTAGACAAAGATAAATTTTCTAAAATAGTTGAAAAGGCAAAAAAATACATCTATGATGGAGATATTTTTCAAGTTGTATTATCAAGAAAATTTTCATTTAATGGACATGGTGATTATCTAAAGGTTTATGAAAAACTTCGTTCGTTAAACCCATCACCATATCTTTATCATTTAAAGATGGGTAAAAAATTAACAATCGGTTCTAGTCCTGAAATGCTTTTACGTGTTACAAATAAACAGGTTGAAACATTTCCAATAGCAGGAACAAGAAAAATTTCAGATGATGAGAACAAAAATGAAGAACTACGACAAGAATTAGTCAATGACGAGAAGGAATTAGAAGAACACACAATGCTTGTAGATCTTGGTCGTAATGATATTGGAAAAGTATGTGATTATGGAACAGTTCATGTTAATAAACTCATGGAAGTTAAAAAATTTAGTCATGTTCAACACATGGTTACACATGTTATAGGAAAATTAAATAAAAATTATGATATGTATGATGCATTTAAGGCAGTTTTCCCAGCTGGTACTGTTTCAGGTGCACCAAAAGTCAGAGCAATGGAAATAATTGATGAGTTAGAACTAGAATCAAGGGGTCCATACGCTGGAGCAGTTGGATATTTTTCATTTAATGGTTGCTGTGATTTTGCAATAGCAATCAGAAGTATTTTTGCAAATAATGAAAGTGGTTTTGTACAAGCTGGTGCAGGAATTGTTTTTGATTCAATATCTGATAATGAACTGAAAGAAACCGAGCACAAGGCAAATGCAATGATAACTGCATTAAAGGAGGCATCAAAATGAAATTTCTGATTATTGATAATTATGATTCATTTGTTTACAATATCGCACAAAGATTAGGTGAGCTTGGAATAAATTCTGATGTTATCAGAAATGACAAAATAACAGTTAATGAAATAAGGGATGAAGACTATGATGCAATCATTATTTCGCCAGGACCAGGAACTCCAGAGGACAAAAAATATTTTGGTATTTGCAAAGATGTGATAATTGAACTTGGTAGTACAATACCAATTTTAGGAGTTTGTTTGGGTCATCAGGGAATAATTGCTTGCTTTGGTGGAAAAGTTGTAAATGCAGGAAATGTTAGGCATGGAAAAACTAGTACGATTAAACATTATGATGATTCACTTTTTGTTGGAGTTAAAAATCCGTTCAAAGCAACTCGCTATCATTCACTCGTTGGTGATAAAACAATAATTCCAGATTCATTAAAAGTCACTGCGGTAGCTGAAGATGATGGTGAAATTATGGGTGTAAGTCATAAAAAATACCTCATTGAGGGTGTACAATTCCATCCAGAATCCATAATGACAGATGAGGGTAAAAAAATCCTAGAAAATTTTATCATGAGGGTTAAAAATGATTAATGAATTAACAGAGCAACTTTCCCGTGGTAATGACCTAACGATTGATCAAATGACTAGCGTGATGAACGAAATACTTGCTGGGACACAAAATGATGATGATGTTGCCCAATTTTTAAAAAATTTAACAGAAAAAGGTGAATCAGATGATGAACTTCTTGGAATGTTAAACAAAATGGAAGAATATTCAGTTCATATATCACCGAATTGTAATGGAAAGATTATTGATGTATGTGGTACTGGTGGTGATAAACTAAAAACATTCAACATCTCAACAGCTGCATCATTTGTAATTGCAGGTGCAGGAGGAAATGTTGCTAAGCATGGAAACCGTTCAATATCTGGTGTATCAGGCAGTGCAGATATTTTTGAATACTTCGGATTTGATTTGAATTCTGAGCCTAACAAAGTAAATGAAACAATAGAAAAATTTGGTATCGGATTTATGTTTGCACAAAAATTTCATCCTGCAATGAAGAATGTTGCAAATGCTAGAAAATTTCTCAGATGATTATCAAGAAAGGATTGTTAAAATTTTGAAAAGAAAAAATGCAGAGACAATTATGGCTGTTAGATCAGCTGATGGAATGGATGAACTATCCACTACATCTAAAAACCAAATCTGTATGTTAAAAAACAATACAATTACAAAAATGATACTGGATCCTCAGGAAGTTGGATTACAAAAGGGTAACATTACTGACATACAGATAAGTTCAAAAGAAGATGCAATAAATTCATTCGTAACTGTACTAAATGGTTCAGCAAACAAAACAAAAATTGAAGTTGCTGCCCTTAATGCTGCAGGTGGGTTGATAGTATCAGATATTGCAGATAATTTTTCTGATGCGGTTGAATTAGCGTTGAATGCAATTGATAATGGTAAGGCATTTGATAAACTAGAAAATTTTGTAAAAAACTATGGTGATATAGAAAAACTAGATGGTGTTAAAAAGATATGAAAAATGTTCTAGAAAAATTAGTTATGAATTCACAAAAGGCAATTGACGATGGTATTTATCATATTACAGAAACATTACCAAAATCAAAGATTGATTTGGAAGAATCAATAAGAAATAATGTTCATGCTTCACTCATCACTGAAATAAAATTTTCATCACCTGCAGAAGGTAACATTAGGCAAATTTCTGATCCACTACAAATAGCTGAATCAATGATATCTGGTGGCGCAAAGGCATTATCAATCTTAACACAACCATATCTTTTCAATGGATCGCCTGAATATTTCATTAAAATCAGGAAAAATGTAGAAGTTCCATTATTAATGAAGGACATTACGATTAACAAAATGCAGATTGATGCAGCAAAAAAAATGGGTGCAGATTATTTTTTACTTATCCAAGCATTATTTGATAATGGTTTTGTGAATGAGATAGACGAATTCATTGATTATGGTCATAAAAATGGGCTGAAAATTTTACTGGAATCACATACTAAAACAGAATTTGATAATGCAATGAAAACTAATGCGGATATAATTGGAATTAACAATAGAAATCTGGATACACTTGAGATAAACCTTGAGACAACAAAACAAATTTTAGAAAATTCTCAGAAATCTAAAATAATATTGTCAGAAAGTGGTATCAATTCATCAGATGATCTGAAATTTTTACGTGATTGTGGCGCAGATGCATTTCTTATAGGTACAAGTATAATGAAAAGCTCAGATATAGAAAATAAGGTATCAAATTTGGTGAATGCAATATGAAAATAGGAATGCCTAAAGATGGAAGATTTGGAGATTTCGGTGGAAAATACATCCCAGAAACACTTGTTCCAGCTATTGAAGAGCTTGAAGAAAATTATCAAAAATTCAAAAATGATAAAAGTTTCCAAAAAGAATTTGATTATTATCTAAAAAACTATGCTGGAAGACCAACTCCACTTTATTTTGCAGAAAATCTAACAAAATTTGTTGGTGGTGCAAAAATCTATCTCAAGCGAGAGGATCTACTACATGGTGGTGCACATAAAATTAACAATACACTTGG
>LUMJ01000104.1_pt1 | contig 28250 bp, 37 predicted proteins | sample 729631 | NCBI WGS metagenome assembly LUMJ01 (sample SAMN03860266, study PRJNA289734) | marine metagenome | biome: seawater column; feature: ocean; material: water; isolation source: Red Sea water column Station 22 - depth 500m | place: Saudi Arabia: Red Sea | collected 2011-10-15 | depth 500 m
TCATAAAATTTTATTCAATATTGGAGTGTTATACTTGGGTGTTGCGGGTGTAGTTCAATGGTAGAACGCTAGCCTTCCAAGCTGGATGTAAGGGTTCGATTCCCTTTACCCGCTCCAATGATTAAAATAAAAAGAAATTATATAAAGGTAAAAAGAAATGGCTGAGAAAAAAAAATTTGAGAGAACAAAACCGCATGCTAATGTAGGCACAATTGGTCACGTGGACCATGGAAAAACAACATTAACAGTAGCTATAACAAAAGTTCTATCTGAACAGGGTGGAGCAAATTTTGTTGCTTATGATCAAATTGATAAAGCTCCAGAAGAAAAAGAGCGAGGCATAACTATTGCAACAGCTCACGTTGAATATGAAACTGATAAGAGACATTATGCTCACGTAGACTGTCCAGGCCACGCTGACTATGTAAAAAATATGATTACAGGGGCAGCTCAAATGGATGGGGCTATTCTTGTAGTTAATGCAGCTGATGGACCTATGCCTCAAACAAGAGAGCATATACTTTTAGCTAAACAAGTTGGAGTTCCTGCTCTTGTTGTCTATTTAAACAAAATTGATCAAGTTAAAGACAAAGAACTTGTAGATTTAGTAGTTGAGGAAATACGCGAACTTTTAACATCTTATAAATTTCATGGAGATAAAATTCCAATCATTAAAGGATCTGCTTTAAATGCTGTTGAAGGCAAGGACGATGCTACTGGTAAAAATTCTATTTTAGAATTAATGAAAGCTATTGACGAACATATACCTCAGCCAACAAGACCAAAAGATAAACCATTCTTAATGCCTGTTGAAGATGTATTTACAATATCTGGTCGTGGAACAGTTGCAACTGGACGTGTTGAACAAGGTGTTGTTAAAACTGGAGATGAAGTAGAAATAGTTGGTATTAGAGAAACAAAAAAAACAGTTTGTACAGGTGTTGAAATGTTTAGAAAAATTTTGGATGCAGGTGAAGCAGGAGACAATATTGGAGTACTTTTAAGAGGTATAGAAAGAACTGACGTTGAAAGAGGTCAAGTTCTTTGTAAATCTGGATCGGTAACACCGCATACAAAATTTGAGGCTCAAGCTTATGTGCTTAAAAAAGAAGAAGGTGGAAGACATACTCCTTTCTTTACAAAATACAGACCACAATTTTATTTTAGAACAACTGATGTAACTGGTGAGGTAGAATTACCATCGGGTACGGAAATGGTTATGCCAGGTGATGATGCAAAATTTACTGTTAAATTAATAACACCAATTGCAATGAGTGAAAAATTGAATTTTGCAATTCGTGAAGGTGGAAAAACTGTAGGAGCGGGAGTAGTAACTAAAATTCTAGAGTAAACTCCTTTAGGGGTGTAGCTCAATTGGTAGAGCGCCGGTCTCCAAAACCGGAGGTTGGGGGTTCGATTCCCTCCGCTCCTGCCAATTAAAAGAGATAAAAAAATGAAAAGCCCTTTGAAATTTATTCAAGAAGTAAAGCAGGAAGCTTTTAAAGTAACTTGGCCAACTGGAAAAGAAACTTTACAAGGAACTTTAATGGTTGTATCAATGGCGATCTTAGCTTCATTATTCTTTTTACTTTTGGATCAAGTTTTGAAATTTTTTTTAGAGTTAATTCTTAAGGTAGGCATATAAACATGAAAAATTGGTATATTATCCAATCTCATTCAAGTTTTGAAAATAAAGTTGCAAAGCTAATTAAAGAGGAATCTGAAAAGGCAAAAATATCAGACAAAATTGAAGAAATAATTGTTCCAACTCATGATATTACTGAAGTTAAAAGAGGGAAAAGAGTGCAAAGAAAAAAAAAATACTTTCCAGGATATGTTTTAATTAAAAGTGAGATGGATAATGATATTTATCACATGATCAAGAATATAAAAAGAGTAAGTGGATTTTTAGGCTCCAAAGGAGCACCGGTGCCTGTAACCGATAAAGAAATAGAAAAAATTTTAGGTCAAATAAAAGATGGCACAGCTCAACTAAAATCTGGTGTAGAATATTCTGTTGGAGAAAAAGTTCAGGTTATAGATGGACCATTTGCATCTTTTAGCGGTCTTGTAGAGGATATAGACGAAGATAAGGCTAGACTTAAAGTTTCTGTTTCTATATTCGGCAGACCTACGCCTGTGGATTTAGAATATAATCAAGTGGAGAAAGCTAGTTAATGGCAAAAAAAGAAATTACTGGATACGTGAAATTACAAATTAAAGGTGGTCAAGCAAACCCAGCTCCTCCTGTCGGTCCTGCTCTTGGGCAAAGAGGAATTAATATAATGGAATTTTGCAAAGCATTTAATGAAAAAACAAAAAACTTTATGGGAAAACCTGTGCCAGTAGTTATTACAGTTTATAAAGATAAAAAATTTGATTTTATTATAAAATCTCCTCCAGCTTCACATTTTATCAAAGAGGCAATTAAATTAAAAAACGGTTCACAAGAACCAGGAAGAAATATAGTAGCATCAATAACTAAGAAGCAATTAGAAGAAATTGCAAAGAAAAAAATGGATGATTTAAATGCTAATGATCTAGAAGAGGCTTCAAAAATTATAGCTGGCTCTGCAAAATCTATGGGAGTTGAGGTAAAAGAATAATGACTTCAAAGAGATATAAAAAATTACCTAAAAAAACAAATGAACTGGCTCCTGACTTAGTTGAAAAATTAATTCCAGAAATTAAAAAAAATTGTACTACAAAGTTTGATGAATCAATTGACTTAAGTCTACAAATTTATAACAAACAAAAAAAAAACGAAGTTAATTTAAGAACCGTTGTTAATATGCCATCAGGAACGGGAAAAAAAATAAAAATAGCAGTAGTTTGCGAAGAAACAAAATCTCAAATAGCCAAAGATGCGGGTGCCGACATAGTTGGTGGTGATGATCTTATTGAAAAAATTAGAGATGGAGATTTAAATTTTGAAAAATTAATTTGTACCCCATCAATGATGATTAAACTTTCTAAATTAGGAAAAGTGCTAGGACCCAAGGGTTTAATGCCAAATCCAAAACTTGGTACAGTAACAGATGAGTTAAAAAAAGCTGTAACAGATGCTAAATTGGGGCAAGTAGAAATTAAGAATGATAAAGATGGAAATATAGGTTTAAGCTTAGGAAAAAAATCATTTTCTGATAATAAATTAATTCAAAACTTTAATGCAGTTTTAGATGTGCTTGAAAAAGAAAAATTTAAAAATATTTTAAAAGGTAATTTAATTAAAAATATTTATATTACTTCTACAATGGGAGCTGCTTACAAAATAAAATTACCTAAAAATATTTAGTTATGATGAATAAAGAAAAAAAAATGAATTATATTAAAACAATGGCAACTCAGTTTGATAAATCTGAGGCAGTTATTGTAACTCATTATCAAGGATTAACAGTAAAACAACTTGATGAATTAAGAAAAATAATGAGAAAACATGGAATTATATTTAAGATTACTAAAAACAGAATTACTAAACTTGCTTTGGAGAAAACAAAATGTATGGAATTATCTGATTTATTTAGTGGACCAACCGCTGTAGCACTTTCAAATGACGCAATCACTTCGTCTAAAATATTAACGAATTTTTCTAAAGATAATAAAAACTTAAAAATCTTAGGTGGAATCATGGGGAACGACATTTTGGACGTTGCCAAAGTGAAAGATTTTGCAACCTTACCATCTTTAGAAGAAGCAAGGGCTAAAATTGTAGGTATTTTGAGATCACCAGCGCAAAAAATTGTAAGTATTTTACTTGCGCCAGCCTCAAAAATCGCTATTTTGGCGCTGGAAAAATCAAAAAAATAACCTTTAAAAATAAAAAATATTATGGCAGACTTAAATAAAATTATCGATGATTTATCAGGTTTAACTGTTGTTGAGGCAGCTGAACTTTCAAAGCAACTTGAAGAAAAATGGGGTGTTACAGCAGCATCAGCTGTTGCAGCAGCGCCAGCAGCAGGGGCGGCACCAGTTGAAGAAAAAGATGAATTCACTGTAGTGTTAGCTGCAGCGGGTGATAAAAAAATTAATGTTATTAAAGAAGTAAGAGCCGTTACTTCTTTAGGCTTAAAAGAAGCAAAAGATTTAGTTGAAGGTGCTCCCAAAGAGATTAAAGCAGGTGTAAATAAAAAAGAGGCTGAAGAAATTAAGCAAAAGCTAGAAGCAGCTGGAGCAAAAGTAGAACTTAAGTAAATAAACAGAAAGAATTTAATTACTGATTAAATTGTTGATCAGTAAAGTGGCATAGATGCGATTATCTTTTACTGAAAAGAAAAGTATAAGAAAAAATTTTGGTAAACTTAAAGAAAGTTTATCAATACCAAATCTTATTGAGGTTCAAAAAAATTCATATAAAGAACTTACAGAGTATAAATTAGATGTAGAACAACATCTTATAAAAGGATTTAACAGAGTATTTAAAAGTATTTTTCCAATCGAAGATTTAAATGATAAAGCTACTCTAGAATATATTTCATATAGATTAGAGACTCCAAAATTTGATGTAGAAGAATGTATCTCTAGAGGTTTAACTTATTCAGCTGCTTTAAAATGTATTTTAAGACTGGTGGTTTATGAAATAGATCAAGAAAATAATACTAAAGATATTTTATCTGCAAAAGAACAAGAAGTTTACATGGGAGAAGTTCCTATGATGACTAATAGTGGTACATTTATTACAAATGGCGTCCAAAGAGTCGTTGTTAACCAAATGCATAGGAGCCCAGGCGTTTTCTTTGATCATGACAAAGGAAAATCTCATGCTAGTGGTAAATTACTTTTTAATTGTAGAGTAATTCCAAACAGAGGTTCCTGGTTAGATTTTGAATTTGATGTAAAAGATTTTTTATATTTTAGAATAGATAGAAAAAAGAAAATATTAGTTACTACATTACTGCAAGCTTTAGGTTATTCTAAAAATGATATTGTAAATGAATTTTATAAAAAAGAAAATTATGTTTACGATACCAAGATACAAAAATGGAAAACTAAATTTGATCCAGAAAATTATAAAGCAAAAAATTTTTCTGAAGAAGTTATTAATGCAAAAAATAATAAAGTTGTAGTTAAAATTGGCGAAAAAATAAATTTTTTAACTGCAAAAAAATTAGCTAATGAAGGTTTAAAAGAAATATATGTCTTAAAAGAATCACTTTATGGCAAGTATTTACATAAAGACATTATAATTGGAGAAGAAAAATTTAAAATTGGTACTGAATTAAATGAATCCATCTTACAGAAATTTATAGAATCAAATATTTTAACATTAGAAATTTCAATTACAAATTCAATCAGTAAAGGGCCATATCTTCTTCAAACTTTATTAAATGATAGGAATGAAAATAAAAGTGATGCGATTACCGAAATATATAAAGTATTGAGACCAGGCGAACCACCAACAATAGAAATTGCTTCTCTAATTTTCAATAACTTATTTTTTAGCTCAGATAGATATGATCTTTCAGATGTTGGGAGAGTAAAAATGAATTCAAGACTAAATTTAAACTGCTCTGACAAAATTACTATTCTTAGAAATGATGATGTTATAGCTATTGTTAAAAAAATGTTGGAATTAAGAGATGGAAAAGATGAGATTGATGACATCGATCATTTAGGAAATAGAAGAGTTAGATCTGTTGGAGAATTGGTTGAAAATCAAGCTCGTATTGGCGTTTATAGAATGGAAAGAGCGATCAAAGAAAAAATGACCACATTAGATGTTGAATCAGCAATGCCTCAAGATTTAATTAACGCTAAACCTTTAACTCTTGCTTTGAAAGATTTTTTCGCCACTTCTCAATTATCTCAATTTATGGATCAAACAAATCCATTGTCAGAAATTACACATAAAAGAAGAGTTTCAGCATTAGGCCCTGGTGGTTTAACAAGAGAAAGAGCTGGATTTGAGGTTAGAGACGTTCATCCAACTCATTATGGAAGAATTTGTCCAATAGAAACTCCCGAAGGACCAAACATTGGATTAATAAATAGTCTATCAACATATTCAAAGATTAATAAATATGGATTTATCGAAAGTCCATATAAGAAAGTTAAAGATGGTGTTGTCCAAGATATAATTAAATATTTGTCAGCAATGGAAGAAACAAAATATACAATTGCACAAGCTAACTCTGTTATAGATAAAAATAAAAAATTTGAAGAAGAACTAGTATCTTGTAGACAAAATTTAAACTTTATTTTATCAAAACCTGAAAATATTGATTATATAGACGTCTCACCAAAACAATTAGTATCGGTTGCAGCTTCATTAATTCCATTCTTAGAAAACGATGATGCCAATAGAGCTTTAATGGGTTCAAATATGATGAGACAAGCAGTTCCACTATTAAAGCCTGAAGCGCCATTAGTTGGAACTGGAATTGAAAGTGATGTTGCTTTAGATTCTGGAGTTACTATCGTTGCAAAAAGAGATGGTATTGTAGACAAAATTGATGGAAAAAGAATTGTTATAAAAGCAACTGATGAAAAAGATTTTACTAGATCGGGTGTAGATATTTACAATTTACAAAAATTTAAAAGATCAAATCAAAATACTTGCATTAATCAAAACCCACTAGTTAGAGTAGGTGATAAAGTTAATACGGGAGATATTATAGCTGATGGACCTTCTACAAAAGTTGGAGAATTGGCTTTAGGCAAAAATGTAACTGTAGCGTTTATGCCCTGGCAAGGTTATAATTTTGAAGATTCAATATTAATATCTGAAAGATGTGTTACGGATGATGTTTTTACTTCTATTCATATAGAGGAATATGAGGTAATGGCGAGAGATACCAAACTTGGTGAAGAAGACATAACTAGAGATATGCCCAATGTTAATGAAGAAGCTTTAAAAAATTTAGATGAGTCGGGCGTTGTTTATATAGGAGCAGAAGTTAAGCCAGGAGATATTTTAGTTGGAAAAGTAACACCAAGAGGCGACTCAGCTTCAGGACCAGAGGAAAAATTATTAAGATCAATTTTTGGAGAAAAAGCTATCGATGTAACTGACACATCTTTAAAAATGCCAAGTGGTAGCGGAGGTATAGTTGTTGATGTAAGAGTATTTAATAGACATGGAATTGAGAAAGACGAAAGATCAATCACTATTGAAAGAGCTGAAATAGAAAGTGTACAACAAGACAAAAATGTTGAAGAAGAAATACTCGAAAGAAATATAAAACAAAGAGCATCATTAATACTCAAAGGAAGTTCTGTAAATAAAAAATTAAAAGATTTAAATGTAGGTGAAAAATTAGAAGAAGAAAAAATAAGTAAATTAATTATATCTGATTTATTTAAAATATCAGTAAACAATAACAAAAAATTAGAAGCACTTTCACAACTAAAAGATCAATATAATTCAGCCAAAAAAGATATCCAAGAAAGATTTGAGGATAAAGTATTAAAAATTAGACAAGGTGACGATTTATTACCAAGTGTAATGAAAATGGTAAAAGTCTTTGTTGCTATTAAGAGAAGACTAAGACCTGGAGATAAAATGTCAGGCAGACATGGAAATAAGGGGGTTGTGAGTAAAATTGTACCTGTTGAAGATATGCCTTATCAAGAAAATGGCAAGCCGGTTGATATTGTATTAAATCCTTTAGGAGTGCCAAGTCGTATGAATGTAGGTCAAATTTTAGAAACTCATTTAGGATGGTCATGTACTGAGTTAGGTGAAACATTGAAGAAATTAATTAATGAAAATCAAAAAATAATAGAGAAAACTGAAAAGATTTCTTCGTTTTTAAAATCGGTATACGGAAAAGAAGTATTTGAGGAAAAAATAGGAAAACTTTCTTCATCAGAATTTGTAGATTTATGTGAAAATATTAAAAATGGAATTCCAATTGCCACTCCTGTTTTTGATGGGGCGAAAGAACAGAATGTAACTAAAATGTTAAATCTAGCAAACTTACCAAATTCTGGGCAAACCTTTTTATGGGATGGAAGATCAGGTAAAAAATTTGACAGACCTGTTACAGTAGGAACTATTTATATGTTGAAATTACATCACTTAGTAGAAGACAAAATTCATGCTAGATCTACTGGTCCTTACAGTTTGGTTACCCAACAGCCTCTTGGTGGAAAAGCCCAATTAGGTGGTCAAAGATTTGGCGAAATGGAAGTTTGGGCTCTTGAAGCCTATGGAGCATCATATACTCTTCAAGAAATACTTACTGTAAAATCTGATGATGTAGCAGGCAGAGTTAAAGTTTATGAAACTATTGTTAAAGGTGAAGAAAATTTTGAGTCTGGAATACCAGAGTCATTCAACGTATTAGTTAAAGAAATTAAATCATTAGCACTAAATGTAGAGTTAAATTAAATATGAAAAAAGAATTAACAGATTTTTTTAAAAGTTCTGATATTTCAGAAGCCCAAAATTTTAATAGTATTAAAATAACATTAGCTAGTCCTGAAAAAATTAAATCTTGGACCTATGGAGAGATAAAAAAACCGGAAACAATTAATTACAGAACTTTTAGACCAGAAAAAGACGGTTTATTTTGTGCTAGAATTTTTGGCCCAATTAAAGATTACGAATGTTTATGCGGAAAATATAAACGAATGAAATTTAGAGGAATTATTTGTGAAAAATGTGGCGTTGAAGTTACAAAATCAAATGTTCGTAGAGAAAGAATGGGGCATATTAATCTGGCTACGCCGGTTGCTCATATTTGGTTTTTAAAATCTTTACCAAGCAGAATTTCTTTAACAATAGATATGAAATTAAAAGAGGTAGAAAGAATCTTGTATTTTGAAAGTTTTATAGTTATAGAACCTGGTTTAACTGGACTTAAGAAAAACCAATTATTAACGGAAGAAGAGTTAATTAAATACCAAAACGAATACGGCGAAGAAGCATTTAATGTTGGTATAGGTGCTGAGGCAGTGCTAGAAATTTTAAAATCAATAAATTTAGAAGAAGAAAGAGCAATTTTAATTAAAGCGATAAATGAAACTAAGTCTAAAGTTGCTGAAGAAAGAGCTATTAAAAGATTAAAGTTAATAGAGTCATTTATTGAAACCGGAAACAAACCTGAGTGGATGATTTTGACAACTATACCAGTTATTCCACCTGAACTAAGACCTTTAGTACCACTTGATGGAGGAAGATTTGCAACATCAGATCTTAATGATTTATATCGAAGAGTTATTAATAGAAATAACCGATTAAGAAGATTAATTGATTTAAAAGCTCCAGATATTATTGTTCGTAATGAAAAAAGAATGTTACAGGAGTCTGTTGATGCACTATTTGATAACGGAAGAAGAGGAAGAGTAATTACTGGAACAGGGAAAAGACCACTAAAATCTTTAGCTGAAATGCTTAAAGGTAAACAAGGAAGATTTAGACAAAACTTATTAGGAAAACGTGTCGATTATTCTGGAAGATCTGTAATAGTTGTGGGGCCTGATCTAAAGTTACATGAGTGTGGTTTACCAAAAAAGATGGCCTTAGAATTATTTAAACCATTTTTATATGCAAGATTAAATAAATTAGGATTAGCGTCTACAATTAAGCAAGCAAAAAAATTAGTTGAAAAAGAAAGAGATGAGGTTTGGGAAGCTTTAGAATTAATTGTTAGAGAACATCCAGTTCTATTAAATAGAGCTCCAACACTACATAGATTGGGTGTCCAAGCATTTGAACCAAAATTAATTGAAGGAGATGCAATTGAACTTCATCCTTTAACTTGTGCTGCATTTAATGCAGATTTTGATGGTGATCAAATGGCAGTACATATTCCATTAAGTTTAGAAGCTCAATTAGAAGCTAGAGTTTTAATGATGTCAACAAATAATATTTTAAGTCCATCAAATGGAAAACCAATAATAGTTCCAAGTCAAGATATGATTCTTGGCATTTATTATCTTTCTCAAACATCTTACCAAACAGATAAAGTAGAAGGATACTTTGTAAATAATTCTGAAATTGAATACGCTCTTGAAATTGGTCAAATTAAGGTTCATTCAAGAATTGTTTCAAGATTTGAAACAGTAGATGAAAAAGGAAATATTAAATTTGAAAAATATACAAGTACAGCAGGAAGATTTATGTTGGCAAATCTTCTGCCAAAAAATGTTAACAACAAATTTTTTTTAGTTGATAGACTTTTACCAAAAAAAATAGTTTCAGAGATTATTGACCATGTGTTTAGATTTAGTGGTCAAAAAGCTACTGTTATTTTTTGTGATAAATTGAAAGATCTAGGATTTAAACATGCTTTTAAAGCTGGAATTTCTTTTGGTAAGGATGATCTAGTTATTCCTGAAAACAAACAACAACTAATTGATGAAACTAAAAAATTGATATCTGACTATGAAAATCAATATTCAGAAGGTCTTATTACAAGAGGTGAAAAATATAATAAAGTTGTAGATGCATGGTCAAAATGTACTGATCGAGTAGCTGCAGAAATGATGAAAAGAATTTCTGCAACTGAAGTTATAAAAGATGGGTTAAAAATTAACTCTGTATTTATGATGGCTGATAGTGGCGCAAGAGGATCTGCTGCCCAAATGAAACAATTAGCAGGAATGAGAGGTTTAATAGCTAAACCTTCTGGTGAAATTATAGAGTCGCCAATCACATCAAATTTTAAAGAAGGTCTAACAGCCCTGGAATATTTTAATTCAACACATGGAGCAAGAAAAGGTTTGGCTGATACTGCTTTAAAAACAGCTAATTCAGGATATTTAACAAGACGACTTTGTGATGTTGCTCAAGATTTAACAATTGCTAAGCAAAAATGTGACAAACCAAGTAACATCAAACTATCGGAAATTATTGAAGGAGGAAATGTTATTGTTAGTCTATCAGAAAGAGTATTAGGCAGAGTTACAGCAACTCATGTTAAAAATCCTATAACAGGCGAAACAATTCTAAAGAAAGATGAAATGATAGACGAAGCAGCTTGTGAAAAAATTGATGCTGCAGGAGTTAAATTAATAAATGTATACTCAGTGATCACATGCAGCTTAAAAGAAGGAGTGTGTGCAACATGTTATGGTAGAGATTTATCAAGGGGTAATATGGTACATGTTGGGGAAGCAATAGGAATGATTTCTGCGCAGTCTATAGGTGAACCTGGAACACAGTTAACAATGAGAACATTCCACGTTGGAGGAACTGCTTCAATTAAACAAGAATCTCAAATAGTTACAAAATCTGGAGGAACATTAAAAATTATTAATACAAATTTATTAGAAGATTCTAAGAAAAATCTAGTTGTTATGGGAAGGAATACACAGCTATCAATAGAAGATGATAATGGTTTACAAATAGCGGTATATAAAATTCCATACGGATCAAAGTTATTTTTCCAAAATGGAGACAAAATTAATAAGAATACTAAAATTTGTGAATGGGACCCTTATACAACACCTGTGATTGCGGAAAAAAGTGGAATTGTAAATTATGTTGATTTAATCAATGGTGTTTCTTTAGCTGAAACTTTAGATGATGCTACTGGTATATCAACAAAAGCAGTTGTTGATTGGAAAACACAATCTAAAAATACAGATTTAAAACCAAGAATAACATTACGTGATGATAAAGGTAATGTAATTAAAAAAGCTGATGATAATGAAGCTAGATATTATTTAGTTCCTGATTCTATTTTATCTGTTCAAGACGGGCAAAAAATATTTGCCGGTGATGTTATAGCAAGATTACCTAAAGAAACTTCTAAAACAAAAGATATTACTGGAGGACTACCAAGAGTTGCTGAATTATTTGAAGCTAGAAAAGCAAAAGATAGTGCCATTATCGCCGAAAATGATGGAAAAGTAGTTTTCGGTAAAGAAGTAAGAGGAAAACAAAGAGTTTCAATTGTTTCAGATAGTGACGAATCATCAAATTATTTAATACCTAAAGGCAAACATATAAATTTTAACCAAGGTGAAAAAATTAAAAAAGGCGAATATCTATTAGATGGACAGCCTTTACCTCATGATATTTTAAGAATTTTAGGCATCGAAGAATTAACAGATTATTTTGTTAATCAGGTACAAGAAGTTTATAGATTACAAGGAGTAATTATTAATGATAAACATATTGAAGTAATTTTAAGACAAATGTTGAAAAAAATTGAAGTTAAAGAATCAGGAGACTCAAGTTTTTTACCAGGAGAAATTATAGATAGAATAAAATTTGAAAATGTAAATGAAAAATTAAAATCTGAGAGTAAAAAAGCAGCAAAAGGCGAGAGAGTTTTAATGGGTATAACTAAGGCTTCTCTACAAACAGAGTCTTTTATATCGGCTGCTTCTTTCCAAGAAACTACAAGAGTGTTAACGGATGCTGCAATAAGAGGTAAAGTAGATAAATTAGTAGGTTTAAAAGAGAATGTTATAGTGGGAAGATTAGTTCCTGCTGGCACAGGTTCAATTAAGAACAATTGGAACAAAAAAGCCTTAGAAGATGACAAAAAATTTATTTCTGAGCAAGAAAAATTAGAGACATCAGTAACTCAAGTAAATCAATAAAAAAAAGGTTTTTTTAAGGTCTTTTAATTTGACAAAGTATATTTCTATAGTATTTTGACGATATTTTTGGTTGGAATGTAGTACTTGAGTACTAAACGCTGCCACACTTTATTACTGTCAGTTATTTTCATCAAAAATAAAATTAATTAAATAAATTTATGCCAACAATTAACCAGTTATTAAAAAAAAAGAGAATTAGACCTAAATCAAGAGATAAAGTACCAGCTCTTGAAAAATCTCCTCAAAAAAGAGGGGTTTGTATTAAAGTTTATACAACTACACCAAAAAAGCCGAACTCGGCACTAAGAAAAGTTGCAAGAGTAAGATTGTCAAATGGTCACGAAGTTACTTCATATATTCCAGGTGAAGGACATAACTTACAAGAACACTCTGTAGTATTAATTCGAGGAGGAAGGGTAAAAGATCTTCCTGGAGTAAGATATCATATTTTAAGAGGAAATCTTGATACTCAAGCTGTTACTGCACGTAAACAACAACGTTCAAAATATGGGGCAAAAAAAGGTAAATAAAAATGTCCAGAAAAAGAAGAGCCCCAAAAAAAATTCCTATAGTTGACCCAAAGTATAAATCAACAATAATTCCAAAATTAGTCAATTCAATAATGTATGACGGTAAAAAAACAATTGCTGAGAAAATTGTGTACGATGCAATTGAAAAAATTAAATCAAAAGGCAAAGAAGAACCATTAACTATTTTTAATGAAGCAATAAACAATATAAGGCCAACTGTAGAAGTAAGATCTAGACGAGTAGGTGGAGCAACTTATCAAGTACCGGTAGAAGTAAAAACAAAAAGATCGCAAGCGCTTGCATTAAGATGGTTAATCGAAGCTTCAAGAAAAAGAAAAGACAAAAAAATGTCGGATAAAATTTTTAATGAAATTTACGATGCTTATCAACATAGAGGATCAGCAATTAAAAAAAAAGAAGATACTCACAAAATGGCAGAGTCTAATAAAGCTTTTGCACATTTTAGGTGGTAATAATTATGCCAAGAACACATCAATTAGATAAATATAGAAATATTGGTATCATGGCGCATATTGATGCTGGCAAGACCACAACTACAGAAAGAATTTTGTATTACACTGGTAAGAGTCATAAAATTGGTGAAGTTCATGATGGTGCCGCAACAATGGATTGGATGGAACAAGAACAAGAGAGAGGCATAACAATAACTTCAGCTGCAACCACTTGTTTATGGAGAGATCATCGAGTTAACATTATAGATACACCAGGACATGTAGATTTTACAATTGAGGTTGAAAGATCTTTAAAAGTTCTTGATGGTGCTGTAGCAGTTTTTGATGGTGTAGCAGGAGTTGAACCACAATCTGAAACTGTTTGGAGGCAAGCCGATAAATACAAAGTTCCAAGAATTTGTTTTGTTAACAAGTTAGATAGAACAGGTGCTAATTTTTTTATGTGTGTAGATATGATCAAAGATAGATTAGGTTCCAAGCCTTTAGTAACACAAATTCCAGTTGGTATTGAAGCTTCATTTAAAGGAGTTGTTGATTTAATAAAAATGAAAGCAATTATATGGAAAGATGAAACTTTAGGTGCAGAGTTTGAAATTAAAGATATTCCAGAAGATTTAAAAGAAAGTGTGAATAAGTATCGTCAAGAATTAGTAGAATTAGCAGTTGAACAAGATGAAAAGCTAATGGAAAACTATTTAAATGGTAAAGAGATTTCAGAAAAAGATTTAATAAAATGTATTAGAAAAGGATGTTTGAAATTTGATTTTGTACCAGTTTTGACAGGATCTGCTTTTAAAAATAAAGGTGTACAACCATTACTTGATGCTGTTGTAGACTATTTACCAAGTCCTATAGATATTGGTTTAATTAAAGGAACCAAACCTAACTCTACGGATGAAATAGAAAGAAAATTTGACGATAAAGAACCTTTTTCAGCACTTGCATTTAAAGTAGCCACAGATCCATTTGTAGGAACTTTAACTTTTATAAGAATATATTCAGGAACCTTAAAAGCAGCTACCGGCATATATAATACTACTAGAGACAAAGAAGAAAGAGTTGGCAGAATGTTACTAATGCACGCCAATTCTAGAGAAGATGTTAAAGAGGCAAGCACAGGAGATATAGTAGCTTTAGCGGGTCTTAAATATACAATAACAGGACATACGCTATCTGAAGAAGATAATCCTATTGTTCTTGAACCGATGGATTTTCCAGATCCAGTTATTGAAATTGCTGTTGAACCTAAAACAAAAGCGGATCAAGAAAAAATGGGAGAAGCATTAGGACGATTAGCTAGAGAAGATCCTTCTTTTAGAGTTACTTCTGACGAAGAATCTGGCCAAACAATTATTAAAGGCATGGGTGAGTTACATCTAGATATTATAGTAGACAGAATGAAAAGAGAATTCAAAGTTGAAGCAAATATCGGAGCTCCACAAGTTGCTTATAGAGAAACAATACTTGGATCTGCGGAATCTGATTATATACATAAAAAACAAAGCGGTGGAGCTGGTCAATTTGCAAGAGTCAAACTTCAAATAGAACCACTTGATCCAGGTAAAGGAAGAGAAGTTGAGAATAAAATTAAAGGTGGAGCAATACCAAAAGAATTTATTCCAGGCGTAGAAAAAGGAATTGAAACAGTTTCTGACACAGGAATATTAGCAGGTTTTCCAATAATAGATTACAAAGTAACAATCTTAGATGGATTACATCACGATGTAGACTCAAGTGTTTTAGCTTTTGAGTTGGCATCAAGACAATGTTTTAAAGATGTTTGTGCAAAAGCAACTTTAAAACTATTGGAACCAATTATGAGAGTTGAAGTTGTAACTCCCGAAGATTACATGGGAGATGTTATTGGTGATTTAAACAGCAGAAGAGGTCAAATTAATACTCAAGAACCAAGAGGAAATGCAACAGTTATAACTGCAATGGTGCCTTTAGCAAATATGTTTGGTTATATTAATACTTTGAGATCAATGTCACAAGGAAGAGCACAGTATTCAATGTTTTTTGATCATTATGAAAAAGTTCCGCAAAATGTTCAAGACGAAGTAACAAAGAAAACAGGTTAAAATGGAAAAACAGAATATAAGAATCAAGTTAAGAGCTTACGATAATAAAATTCTAGATCAATCAACTGCGGAAATAGTTAATACCGTTAAAAGAACAGGTGCTAATATAAAAGGACCTATTCCACTACCAACAAAAATTGAAAAATATACAGTTTTAAGATCACCTCATATTGATAAAAAAAGTAGAGAACAGTTTGAGACAAGAACACATAAAAGATTAATTGATATAATTGAACCAACACCAGCAACTGTAGAGGCTTTAATGAAGTTAGATTTGGCATCAGGAGTTGATGTAGAGATAAAAATATAGTTTATGAACGAAATTGCTTTAATAGGAAAAAAATTGGGTATGTCTAGAGAATTTTATAAAACAGGACAATCTGTACCTGTAACTGTTGTTAAAATGGAAAAAGGCAGAGTTATTCAAGTAATTAATGAAGAAAAAAGAGGTTATAAGGCTGTACAAATTGGTTTTGGAAAAATTAAAAACTCCAAAATAACTAAATCAATGAAAGGATACTTTGCTAAAAAAAATACAGAACCAAAAAAAATTCTTAAAGAATTTAGAGTCATGAGCCTTGAAAACTTTAAAGAAGGCAATGAGTTTGGGGTTGAAATTTTTAAAGATATAAAATTTGTTGATGTTAAATCAACAACAATAGGCAAAGGTTTTGCTGGTGTTATGAAAAGACATAATTTTTCTGGCTTAAGAGCATCACACGGAGTGTCTATTTCTCATAGATCAGGTGGTTCAACTGGTCAAAGGCAAGATCCTGGTAAAGTTTTTAAAAATAAAAAAATGCCGGGTCATATGGGTGACAAATTAAGAACTATAATGAATATAGAAATTATTAAATCTGACCCAGAAAATGATTTATTATATCTAAAAGGATCAATTCCAGGATCTAAAAATTCTGAAGTTTTGGTTAAAAAAGCAGTTAAAAATATAAAAAAATTAACCATTCCTGAAAAAATAGAAAAAATTGAAAAACAAAAGAAAACTCCAGATAAAAAGAAAGCATAATGAAAATTGATAAATTAAGTATTGACGGAAAGAAAAACTCGATTGAAGTTTTAGATAAAATTTTTTCAGCAAAAATAAATAAGCAGCTTGTAAGTAATGTTTTATATAAAACTAACTCTAATTACAAAGGCAGAAAAGCAAAAACAAAACAAAAAAATGAAATAAAAGGTTCTACGGCTAAAATTTATGCACAAAAAGGAACTGGTAATGCAAGACATGCAAGCAGAAAAGCTCCAATATTTGTAGGTGGTGGAGTTGCTCACGGACCCAAAGGTCAATCAAGTTATAAAAAAAGAAAATTAAACAAAAGTGAAAAAAAAATTAGTATTGCCTCACTAATTTCAGAAAAAAATAAATTAAATAATATATTAGTATTTAACGACTTCACTTCTGAAATTAAAAAAACAAAACAAATGAATTCAATTTTAACAAAATTTAAGGCAAATGATTCATTAATAATACTTGATAAAAATTCAAGAGAAAAAATTTATAAATCAATAAGAAATATACCAAATGTTAAAATAACAGATGTAAATCATTTTAGCGCTTTTGATTTAGTCAAATATAAAAAATTAATATTTACCGAAAGTTCTATTAAAGAATTAGAAAAGAGATATTCTTAATGAAAAAACTTCATTTATTCGACAAAATTTTGTCACCAATTGTTACCGAAAAATCAACACATTTATTAGATCAAAATAAAATTGTTTTTAAAGTTCCTGATCATGCAAATAAAAAAAATTTAAAAAAAAATATAGAAAAAATTTTTAAAGTTAACGTAACAAAAATAAACATAATAATTAAAAAATCCCGTAATAAAATTACTAGAGGAAGAAAAGTTAAAGTTATGGGATATAAAAAAGCAATTATTACATTGAAAAAAGGTCAAAATATTGACCTAACAACAGGAATTTAATTATGGCTTTAAAATCTTTTAAACCTTATACGAAATCAACCAGAGGCACGATATTAATTGATAGAGCAGGTCTTTGGAAAGGAAAACCTTATAAGCCACTTACTTCTGTAAAAAACGCTTCTAAAGGTAGAAATAATTTTGGAAGAATAACATCAAGAAATCATGGAGGTGGTCATAAACAAAAATATAGACAAATAGATTTTTACAGAAGAAAATTTGATTCATTTGCTGAAGTAGAAAGAATTGAATACGATCCAAATAGAACATGTTATGTCATGTTAGTTAAATTTGACGATAATCAAAAATTTTACTATTTAGCACCTCAAGGAATTAAAGTTGGAGACAAGATAAAAAACGGTACAAATTCAGAAATTAAAGTTGGAAATTGTTTACCACTTCAAGAAATTCCAGTTGGTATTGATATCCATAATGTTGAATTGCAGCCAGGAGCTGGTGGTAAAATAGCAAGATCAGCAGGCACATCTGTAACCATCTCAGGGGTAGATGGAAATTACTCTCTAATTAAAATGACATCCGGTGAAGTTAGAAAGATAGATTCAAGATCGATGGCAACAATAGGTGTTTTATCTAATCCTGATAAAAAAAATATTAAAATTGGTAAAGCGGGAAGGTCAAGATGGTTAGGAAGAAGACCACACACAAGAGGTGTTGTAATGAATCCTGTTGATCATCCTCACGGGGGTGGAGAAGGTAAGTCTGCTGGAGGTAGACACCCAGTTTCTCCGCAAGGTCAATCGGCTAAAGGATTAAAAACAAGAGATAATAAAAGAACAGAAAAGTTTATTGTTCGAAGAAGAAAGAAGAAAAGAGCGTAAATTATGGCTAGAGCAGTTTGGAAAGGTCCATTTGTAGAAGAAAGTTTGATTAAAAAAGTGGATAGGCAAAAAAATGATCTAAATAAAAAACCAATTAAAATTTGGTCAAGAAAATCTACCATTATTCCAGATTTTATTGGGATTAGTTTCTTAATTTACAATGGAAAAAAATTTATACCTATAACTGTTTCCGAAGATATGGTTGGACACAAATTTGGAGAATTTGCACCTACAAGACAATTTTCTGGTCATACTCCAGCAGATAAAAAAGCAAAACAAGAAAGCGAAGTTAAGGAAGATAAGAAACAATGAATAAAAAATTAAAAGATAAAGATATAGATAAAAAATTAGTAAGATCTGTAAATAAAAATATTAGATCTAGTACTAGAAAATTGAAACCAATATTGAAATCTATAGTTGGAAAAAAAGTTAATATAGCAATTAGAGATTTATCTTTTTCGGATAAAAGAATTTCAAAAGATGTTAAAAAAACTATTTCTTCAGCAGTTTCTAATGCTGAGAATAATTTTCAATATGATATCGATAATTTAATTGTTAAAGAGGCCTATTGCGGAAAACAAATAGTTATGAAGAGATTTAGAGCTCGAGCTAAGGGAAGAGCTTCACCAATAATGAAACCTTATTCAAACTTAACTATAATTTTATCAGAAAAAATGAAAGAAGAGAAACATGGGACAAAAAGTTAATCCTGTAGGTTTAAGATTAGGTATCAGCAGAGGATGGGATTCAGTTTGGTATGCTAAGAAAAAAGATTTTGGAAACTATTTAATCGAAGATTTTAAAATAAGAGAATATATTAAAAAAAACGTAATAAACTCTGGTGTTTCTAAGGTTATGATAGAAAGAACTACAAAAAAATGTTTTGTGACAATTTATACTTCAAGACCAGGATTTGTAATTGGAAAAAAAGGAAGCGACATAGAAAAAATAAAAGGCAAACTATCTAATCTTATAGTAAATGAAGTTGTTTTAAATATTAAAGAAGTAAAGAAGCCAGAAACAAATAGTTATTTAGTAGCAGAAAATATTGCACAACAACTTGTAAAAAGAGTTTCTTATAGAAGAGCAATGAAAAGAGCTATGCAATCAGCTTTAAGACTAGGCGTCAAAGGCATTAAAGTAGCTGTAAGCGGCAGATTAGGAGGAAATGAAATAGCAAGAACGGAGTGGTTAAGAGATGGAAGTATTCCTTCACATACTTTAAGAGCTGATATTGATTATGCAGAAGCAGAAGCATTAACTACATACGGAATAATTGGAGTAAAAGTTTGGATATATAAAGGTGAAATTTTTACTAAGGAATATATTCAGGAGACAAATAAAAAATAATTATGTTGCAACCAACAAGAACAAAATACAGAAAAGCTCATAAAGGAAGAATTCATGGAAATGCTTCAAGATGTAATTTTCTTAATTATGGAGCATATGGATTAAAAGCTATTCAACCAGAGAGAGTTATCTCAAAACAAATTGAGGCAGCAAGGGTAGCTCTGACCAGACATATGAAAAGACAAGGAAAAGTATGGACTAGAATGTTTCCAAATATTCCAATTTCTAAAAAACCAACCGAAGTAAGAATGGGTAAAGGAAAAGGATCACCTGAATTTTGGGCATGTAGAGTTAAACCAGGAAGAATTCTTTTTGAGGTTGATGGAGTCTCTGAAGAAATAGCAAGAGAAGCATTATATAAAGCTTCTGCCAAACTGCCAATAAAAACAAAATTTATAAAAAGAATGTAAATGAAAAAAAAAGAAACAAAAAAATTGACCAAAACAGAAATACTTAAAAATATTGAAAAATTAAAAAAAGATTTATTTAATTTTAGATTTCAAAAAACAAACGGTCAATTAAAAAGTCCAGCTAAAATAAATGAAACTAAAAAAACAATTGCCAGACTAAAAACTAATTTTAATGAGAAACAAAATGCCTAAAAAATTATTAAAAGGAATTGTAGTAAGTGATAAGCCAAATAAAACAATTACAGTTTTGGTTGAGAGAAAATATCAGCACCCAATACTAAAAAAAGTTATTAAAACAAAAAAAAAATATAGCGTGCACGATAAAAATAACAAGTACAAAAACGGTGATAAAGTTTCAATAATTGAATGTAAACCTTATTCAAAAACAAAAAAGTTTGAAGTTATGGGAGAAAGCAAATGATACAAGTTCAAACAGAATTGTATGTAGCAGATAATACTGGAGCAAAAAAAATTGAATGTATAAAAGTTTTGGGTGGTTCAAAAAGAAGATATGCTAGTATTGGTGATACTATTGTTGTAGCTGTTAAAGAAGCGATACCTAGAGGTAAAGTAAAAAAAGGTTCAGTGCATAAAGCTGTTGTAGTAAGAGTAAAAAAAGGAATTCATAGAAATGATGGATCGAAAGTTAAATTTGATAACAATGCCGCAGTATTAACTGATGATAAGGGTGAACCTATTGGAACTAGAATTTTTGGACCAGTTACAAGAGAATTAAGAAGTAGAGGACAAATGAAAATAGTTTCTTTAGCGCCAGAGGTTATTTAAAATGATAAAAAAAGGATCAAAAGTAAAAATTTTAACAGGCAAAGATAAAAACAAAGATGGAGAAGTAATTGAAATTGATAGATCTAACAATAGGGCAAAAGTAAAAGGAATTAACATAGTTAAAAAGCATGTTAAAACAACAAAAGAAAAGAAAGGTGGAATAATTTCAAAAGAAAATTTTTTGCATATTTCTAATCTTAGTTTAATTGATCAAAAAAACAAAAAAGTTGAGGCTAAAAAATAATAATGACACCAAGGCTTAAAGAATTATTTGTTAAAAAAATTCAACCAAATTTAAAAGAGAAATTAGGTTACAGAAATCTTTATATGGTACCTCATATACAAAAAGTTGTTTTAAATATGGGACTAGGTGTTGATGGAAATGATACAAAAATAATTAAATCTTGTGAGGAAGATCTAGCGAAAATTACTGGACAAAAACCAGTAATTACAAAGTTTAAAAAATCCATATCTAATTTTAAAACAAGAAAAAATACAAACGCAGGATTGAAAGTTACTTTAAGAAGAAACAAAATGTACGAATTTATTGATCGTTTAGTAAATATAGCTCTTCCAAGAATAAAAGATTTTAGAGGATTGTCACCAATTGGCTTTGATCAATTTGGAAATTATTCTTTTGGAATAAAAGAGCACATAATATTTCCAGAAGTAAATTTTGATAAAGTAGAAAAAATAAGAGGCCTTGATATTTCTATTATAATTAAATCTATAAAAAATGAAGATAGTATTGAATTATTAAAACAATTGAATTTTCCATTAAGAGACAAAAGGAGCAATTAAATATGGCAAAGCTAAGTTCTATAAACAAAAATAATAAAAGAATAAAATTATCAAACAGATTTTTTGTTAAAAGAAAAAAACTAAAAAAAATAATTATGAATAAACAATTGCCGTTAGAAGAGAGATTTAAAGCACAACTTAAGTTATCGAATCTTCCACGTAATTCATCAAAAACAAGGGTAAGAAACAGATGTCAAATAACTGGTCGACCACATGGCGTCTATAGAAAACTAAAAATATCACGAATTGCTTTGAGACAGTTAGGATTAGAAGGAAAAATTCCTGGCATGGTAAAGTCAAGTTGGTAGAAAGGAAAATATGAGTTTAAGTGATCCAATAGGTGACATGATAGCAAGAATTAAAAATGCTCAATTGCGTAATCATAAAAAAGTCCAATTACCCTCATCAAAATTTAAGATTAAAATTGCGGAGGTTCTTAAAAGTGAAGGATATATTATTGATTATAAAGTTTCTCAAGAATCAAACAAACCTTATTTAGAAATTAGTTTAAAATATAATTCTGGTAATCCTGTTATAAGTTTAATTCAAAGGGTCTCAAAACCAGGAAGAAGAATTTTTTCAAGAGCAGAAAGTTTGCCAAAAATTAATAACGGACTTGGTATTGCAATTATATCAACTCCAAAAGGAGTTATGACCGATATTGATGCTAGGAAACAAAAAGTAGGTGGGGAAATTATTTGCAAGGTATTCTAATGTCTAAAATAGGTAAAATAAATATTTCAATTCCTGAAAAAGTTAAAGTTGTTCTAAATGGAAACATATTAAATGTCGAAGGACCATTAGGTAAAAAATCATTAAATATGGATTTAGAAATGTTTGATCTTAAAATAAATGATGGAAAAGAAGTATCAATAAAACCCAAAAAAATTAATCAGGATACTAAACGTCTTTGGGGAATGCATAGAAGCTTAGTAAATAATGCAATTATAGGTGCAATCAAAGGTTATAATAAAACTTTGGAACTAAGTGGCGTTGGATTTAGAGCAGCTTTAAAAGGAAAACAACTTAATCTTCAACTAGGCTATAGTCATGATATAAATTTTGATATCCCTGAGACAATTAAAATTATAGTAGAAAAACAAACAATAATAAAAATCAGCGGATTTGATAAACAAGAAGTTGGAATGGTAGCTTCTAAAATTAAATCATTCAGAAAAACTGAACCATACAAAGGAAAAGGTATTAAAGAGCAAGGACAATATATTATAAGAAAAGAAGGAAAAAAGAAATAATGAAACTTACAACATTAAATAGAAAAAAATATAGGATTAGGAATAAACTTAAAAAAGTCTCTAAAGAAGGAAGATTTAGGCTAAGTGTATCCAGATCATCCAAGAATATTAGTGCTCAAATTATTGACGATGATAGAAATATTACTCTTATTTCAGCATCATCAAATGAAAAAACAATTAAAGCTTTAAATAAAAAAAATAAAATAGAATTATCAACTATTGTAGCTGAAATGTTAGCAAAAAAAGCCTTAGAAAAGAAAATTACTAAAGTTTATTTTGATAGAGGTGTGTACAAATATCATGGAAGAGTAAAAACTTTTGCTGAAACTCTAAGAAAAAATGGAATGGAATTTTAAATTATGGAAAAAAATAACGATTTTTTAGAAAAATTAGTTCATATAAATAGGATCACAAAAGTTGTTAAAGGTGGAAGAAGATTTGGATTTTCTGCTTTAGTAGTTGTAGGAAATCAAAACGGAATAATTGGTGTAGCTCATGCAAAGGCAAAACAAGTTCCAGATGCAATCAAAAAAGCTAATGAACTAGCTAGAAGAAAATTAATTCAAATACCTTTAAAAGAAGGAAGAACAATCCATCATGATATTTATGGAAAGGATGGTGCTGGAAAAATAAAATTAAGAGCTGCAACAAAAGGTACAGGTATTATAGCAGGAGGACCTGTTAGAGCTGTATGTGAAGTTTTGGGTATTAAAGATATTGTTGCTAAATCAATTGGAACAGCAAATCCTCATAATGTGATTAGAGCATGCATGAAAGCACTTCAAAAACAAAATTCGCCAAAAAATATTTCACTTTTAAGAAATAAAAAAATAAGTGAAATCATTGAAAAAAGAGGATAATGACAACATTAAATAATACTACTCAGGTTAAAATAAAAAAAATGAGAGTTGGCAGAGGGATTGGTTCAGGAAAAGGAAAAACTTCAGGGAGAGGGATGAAAGGTCAAAAATCTAGATCTGGAGTTGCTATAAAAAGTTTTGAAGGAGGGCAAATGCCTCTTTTTCGCAGATTGCCAAAAAGAGGATTTAATCCTATAAAAAAAGAAAAGATTGCCATTATAAATTTAGGCAAAATTCAAAGTCTTTTAGATGCAAAAAGAATAAATTCAGAAACAAAAATTGATTTAGATTTATTAAAAAAAGCTAACATCATTAGCAAAAACTATAAAAAAATTAAAATTTTAGGATCCGGAGAAATTAAAGATAAAATAGATGTAAATGTTGATTTTTTTTCAAAATCAGCTGAAGAAAAATTAAAAAAAATTGGTGGATCAATAACTCTTAAGAAAAAAATATAATCTTTTATGAGTGAATCTTCTCAGTCAAACGATTTAAGAAATCGTATATTATTTACAATATTTATTCTAACAGTCTATAGATTTGGAACTTTTGTGCCTTTGCCAGGTATAGATCCTGAACAACTTCAGATCATGATGCAAGATAATCAGAAGGGCTTGTTAGGAATGTTTAATGTATTTGCTGGAGGAGCAATAAGTAGAATGGCTATTTTTGCTTTAGGTATAATGCCATATATTTCTTCTTCAATTATAGTGCAACTTTTGACTGGAACTTCAGACTATTTTAAAAATCTAAAAAGCCAAGGAGAAATTGGAAGACAAAAAATAACACAAATAACAAGGTATGGAACAGTATTATTAGCAACAGTTCAAGGTTATGGATTGTCTGTTGGTTTAGAGTCTTCAGCAAATTTAGTAATAAATCCAGGAATATTTTTTAAAGTTTCTACCGTAACTACAATCGTTGCTGGAACAATTTTTTTAATGTGGTTAGGAGAACAGATTACACAAAGAGGAATTGGTAATGGTATATCATTAATCATTTTTTCAGGAATTGTTGCAGAAATACCAAGAGCTTTAGTAACAACATTTGAACTTGGTAGAACTGGTGCAATTTCTACTTTGATGATTATTGCAATTTTTGTTTTATTAACCTTAACAATTATGTTTATTGTTTTTATGGAAAGAGCTCTAAGAAAAATTCTTATAAATTATCCAAAAAGACAAATGGGAAATAAAATTTATGGCGGTGACTCTTCTCACTTACCTTTAAAAATTAATTCTGCAGGTGTTATACCAGCAATATTTGCTTCAGCTTTATTATTACTACCTGTTACTTTTTCAAACTTTACTATTTCTGAAAATGAAACATTCTTGAATATCGCATCTTACTTTTCACAGGGACAACCTTTATACATGTTACTATATGCATCTGGAATAATTTTTTTTACATTCTTTTATACATCAATTACTTTTAATCCAAACGAAACAGCAGAAAACTTAAGGAAGTATGGTGGTTTTATTCCAGGAATAAGGCCTGGTGAAAGCACAGCAATTTATATAGATAATATTTTGACAAGGTTAACAACAATGGGAGCTTTATATCTGACTTTAGTATGCTTAATGCCAGAGTTTTTAATTGCAAATTATCCAATTCCTTTTTATTTAGGAGGAACTTCAATATTAATTGTTGTTGTAGTAGCAATCGATACAGTAACACAAGTACAAACAAGATTAATGAGTTCACAGTATGAACAATTAATAAAAAAAACAAAATTTGGAAGATAGATAGTGAATATAATTCTGTTCGGTCCACCAGGAGCAGGCAAAGGTACTCAAGCACAAAAAATTGTCAACAAATTTAATCTTTATCAAATTTCAACTGGTGATCTTTTAAGAAATGAAATTGTAATTAAATCAGATGTTGGAAAAAAAATTGAACAAATAATTTCTAAAGGAGATTTTGTCACTGATGATATTGTTAATAAAATATTAAAAACAGTTATTATAAATCCTTTGTACAGAAACAGAATGATATTTGATGGATATCCTAGAAATATTTCTCAAGCAGAGAATTTAGAAATAATGCTTAATGAAAATAACCAATCTATAAATTTTATATTATTTTTAAAAGTAAATAGGGAAATTATAGAAAAAAGAATTTTAGGAAGAATTATATGCGAAAAATGTAATAAAACTCTTAACGAGTACTTGAATAAAGAAGAAATTGATAATCATAAATGTGGGAGAAATTATTTAAAAAAAAGGAAAGATGACAATCAAGAAGCTATTATTACTAGATATGATGAATACATGAAAAAAACAAAACCAGTTTTAGATTTTTTTTCACCAAGAAGCTATTTCCATGAAATAGATGGTAGTCAAAAAATACGTGAAATTACTAGTAAAATTGAGCAAATCCTTACTGTTTAAGACATTGACTTTAAAAGAACTTCTTATATAAAAGGCTAAATTTTAATCACAAATTTATGGCTCGTATTGCAGGTGTAAACATTCCTCAAAACAAACTTGTGCAAGTTGGTCTGACTTATATTTATGGTATTGGTGATAAATTTTCTAAGCAGATTTGTGATTCACTTGAAATACCTAAATCAAAAAGAGTTAATGAATTAACAGAAGATCAAATACTAAAAATTAGAGAGTACATTGATAAAAATTTTAGTGTTGAAGGTGATTTAAGAAGAGAAAACTCTTTAAGCATAAAAAGATTAGTTGATTTAGCAACGTATAGAGGATCTAGACATAGAAAAAAATTGCCCGTAAGAGGACAAAGAACAAGATGCAATGCACGAACAAGAAAAGGAAAAGCTATTGCTATCGCAGGTAAAAAATTAACTCCACTTAAAAAATAAATAATGAAAAAAGACAAAATTGAAAATAAAGATCAAGTACAGGATAAATCAAAGCCTGTAAAAAAAAGTACTTATTCAAAAAAAAAGAAAGTTAAAAAAAATGTTTTAAACGGTATAGCTTATGTGCAATCAACTTTTAACAATACAATAGTTTCTATTGCAGACACATATGGTAATATTGTTTCTTGGGCTTCTGCTGGACAAAAAGGGTTTAAAGGATCTAGAAAATCAACGCCTTATGCTGCTCAAGTAGCAGCAGATGCTGCAGCAGTTAAGGCTTTAAGTGTAGGTATGCAAACCTTATCAGTCGAAGTTAAAGGACCGGGTTCAGGAAGAGAAACTGCTCTAAGAGCTTTACAAGCAAGAGGATTTAAAATTATTTCTATAAAAGATACAACACCTATGCCTCATAATGGCACAAGGCCACCAAAAAAAAGGAGAGTATAAATGGAGACTATAGACGTAAATATAAAAAACTGGAAAACATTGATTAAACCACCCAAACTTGAAGTTCAATTAAGCGATGATAAATCTTATGCTAAAATTATAGCTGAGCCTTTAGAAAAAGGTTATGGTTTAACTCTAGGAAACTCTTTAAGAAGAATTCTATTATCTTCAATAAGAGGAACTGCTGTTACAGCTATCCAAATTGATGGTGTGCTACATGAATTCACGTCAATAAAAGGTGTCAGAGAAGATGTAACAGATATTGTATTGAATGTTAAATCTTTAGCTTTAAAAAGTTCTTCAGAGGAATTAAAAAAATTAATATTAGATGCAAAAGGACCAGGTGAAATTAAAGCATCACACATTACACTAATTACTGATGTAAAAATTTTAAATCCTGATTTAGTAATTTGTAATCTTGATGAAAATACTCACTTTCATATGGAAATGACAATTGGAAATGGTAAAGGATATGTGTCAGCTGATATGAACAAGCCCGAAGAGCCACCTTTAGGATTAATACCTGTAGATTCACTATTTAGCCCTGTGAAAAAAGTTTCTTACTCTGTAAGCACAGCAAGAGAAGGAAAAGCTCTTGATTATGATAAATTAACCATGGAAGTTGAGACGAATGGATCAATTTCTGCAGAGGATGCTGTTGCTTATTCAGCCAGAATATTTCAAGATCAATTAGACATGTTCGTTAATTTTGATGAACCAACAGAAGTTATAGTACGTGAAAAACCATCAGAACCTGAATTCAACAGAAATTTATTGCGTAAAGTTGATGAATTAGAACTTTCTGTCAGATCAATGAATTGTTTAAAAAATGACAACATTATATACATAGGTGATTTAGTCCAAAAGTCAGAAGGAGAAATGCTTCGTACACCGAATTTTGGAAGAAAATCATTAAACGAAATTAAAGAAGTGTTAAATGGAATGTCGCTCTATCTTGGTATGGAAATTCCAAATTGGCCACCAGAAAATATTGTTGAATTGTCAAAAAAGCTTGAGGAATCAATTTAATGAGACATAGATTTGGATATAAAAAATTAAATAGAACATCAGAGCACAGAAAAGCATTAATTAAAAATATGCTGAACTCACTAATTAAATATGAACAAATAACAACAACATTGCCAAAAGCAAAAG
>LUMJ01000403.1_pt1 | contig 28174 bp, 30 predicted proteins | sample 729631 | NCBI WGS metagenome assembly LUMJ01 (sample SAMN03860266, study PRJNA289734) | marine metagenome | biome: seawater column; feature: ocean; material: water; isolation source: Red Sea water column Station 22 - depth 500m | place: Saudi Arabia: Red Sea | collected 2011-10-15 | depth 500 m
CTTAGTTAGTTGTCTACCAACTCCCCAAACATCATTGATGTCAACTTTTTCTAATAATGGATCTATATTTTCAACACCAATAAAATTTGTAACACCAGATTGTTTTTTCTTTGCAATATGATTTGCAACTTTGCTTAAAGTTTTTGTTTTGGCAATACCAACACTGGTAGGTATACCAGTCCACTGTAATACAGTTGCTCTAATTTCTTGTGCCACATTTTCAACTTCATTATCAGGAAAATTTGATAAATCTATGAATGCTTCATCAATTGAATAAACTTCTATATCAGAATTAAATCTTTTAAGAGTTCGCATTACTCTTCTAGACAGATCTCCATATAAAGAATAGTTTGATGAAAAAACATGAACGTTATTTTTTATAATTATATCTTTTGCTTTAAAATAAGGTTCACCCATTTTAATTCCTAAAGCTTTTGCTTCATTGGATCTTGAGACAATACAACCATCATTGTTTGATAAAACAACAACAGGTTTTTTTCTTATCTTAGGATTGAATAATCTCTCACAAGAAACGTAAAAAGAATTACAATCTATTAATGCTATTTTTTTAGTACACTGAATGGATGACATAAGTTACAACTCCCCAGATAAAAATATCTGCTTCTTCGTTAATTAAAATTCGATCTTCAAAGTTTTTGGATCCAGATGTTAAAAACTGTTTGTCTTTATCTTGAACAAAGTTTTTAACAACCAATTCATCATGAACATTGGCAATAACTGTTGAAAAGTTTTTTGGCTTTAAGCTCTTATCAACGACCAATAGATCGCCATCATTAATACCAACATCCACCATTGATTTTCCTTGAACTCTTATGATGAAGGTTGCGGGAACATTTTTGATTAAATGGACATTTAAATCGATATCTTCTTCAATATAGTCCGTGGCAGGCGATGGAAAACCCGCGCCAGCTTTATGTAAATAATAGGGTACTGTCAGTTTCATAAATGTTCTTATTTTGTTCTCATTAATATACAAGTTATTCAATAGTGTCAATTAGGTTGTATTTTGAGTCTGGAAGTGAATCAAAAGTGAATCAAAACATGAACATTCAAACCACATTTTGTGCTATTGTGGATAACTTTAACCAGAGATAGTTTAAACTCCATATTAAAAATGAAAAAACTATCTCTTAAAGCAAGTTGTTTGTGTGGTGGCATACAATTAAAAACTAATGGGTATCATAGAAATATTCAAAACTGTCATTGCATTCAATGTATGAAAACTCATGGTAATTATGCAGCGTATACAAATGTTGAAGAACAAAATATTAAATTTATAAAAAAAAGAACATTAAAATGGTTTAGATCCTCTAAGAGAGCAAAAAGAGGCTTTTGCAACAAATGTGGAGCAAGTATATTTTTTAAAATAATGGGAAAGAAAAATATTTCAATTGCCGCAGGAATGTTTAATAGACCAATTAAACTTAAAACAATAATGAATATATTTGTAAAAGGGAAGTTAGACTATTATAAACTTGACCATCATATACCAAAATTTAAACGTTATCCTAAAGAAATAAAATGAAAAAATTAACATGTCATTGCGGAGGAGTTGAAGCAGAGGTGAATGTTCCTGAACAAGGTTTCAAAAAAATTATGCGTTGCAACTGTTCTTTGTGTAAAAGAAAAGGATATATTATAGGAATTCTTGGACCTGATGATTTTAAACTTATTAAAGGAGAAGAGCTTGTAAAACTTTATCAATTTTATACAAATACTGCTAAACATTACTTTTGCTCAAATTGTGGCATTCACACTCACAACAGACCAAGAAGCAATCCAAAGATATATGGTGTAAATATTGCTTGCATTGAAGGCGTGAAACCATTTGAGATTGAAAATGTTCCAGTTAATGACGGTGAGAACCATCCATTAGACCAAAAAAAATAACTTTCAAATGAAATCAACTATCGAGTGCTACAACAAAGTAAATAAAGATTGTTTTAAATTTATTAAATCTCAAGAAACGGCAAAAGAAAAATTTAAAAATAAAGAAAAAATGATTAAATCTTTTCTGATCCCGATTAGTTTTTGGATTGCATCAAAAGCAAAAAATAAAAAACCTTTTATAGTTGGTCTTGGCGGTGGACAAGGAACAGGGAAAACAACAATCACTTCAATCATATCAATTGTTTTAAAAAAATATTTTAAATTAAATGTTTTTAAAATTTCAATTGATGATTTTTATAAAACTAGAAAAGAAAGAATTTTATTATCTAAAAAAGTCCATCCCTCATTAATAACAAGAGGCGTTCCAGGAACTCATGATGTAAGCTCTATGTTTAGTTTTTTTAAAAGAGTAAAAAGTAAAAATTTTCGAGCCTTAAAACTTCCTAAATTTAATAAAGCTATTGATGACAGATATAATAAAAAATTATGGTATTCGATTAAGAAAAAACCTGATATTATAATTTTTGAAGGATGGTGCGTTGGTGCTAGAGCTGAGAAAAATAATAGTCTCAAAAAAGCAATAAATTCTTTAGAAAGAAATAATGACAAAAAATTGATATGGCGTAAATTTGTAAATCAACAATTGAAATTAAAATTTTTAAAAGCTAATAATTTCCGTTTGATTCAGCAATGGAGATTAAAACAGGAAAAAAAGCTTTGGTTAAAAAATAAAAGATCAAGGAATAACAAAATTATGAACAAAAAAGATGTGATTAAGTTTATGCAAACCTATCAAAGAATTACACAAAATATGTTAAAACATGCGCCAAAATATTCCTCTATGATTTTAAATTTAAATAGAAACCACCAAATTAAATCAGTAAAATATAAACTATGAAAAAAGCAACATTAATTATACTCTATTTTATTTTATTTCCGCTTGATGCGTATTCAATAACATTAAAAAGTGCATTAAAACTAACTTATGAAAATAATCTTGAGTTACAAGCAGAGAGAAAAAATTTAGAAGTTCAAAAAGAAGTTTTAAATATTTCTAAAAGTGATTTTTTACCAACCATGACTCTTACAGGTAAAAAAAACTTTGAAGAAACAAGTAAACTTACCAATCAAAGCGGTGGAGATGCTTCAATTAGCGATGTTAATACACTTTCATCGTCAATTAAAATTGAACAAACTTTACTTGATGGTCAAGGAAGAAATGCAGAATATGAAAAAAGCAAATTAGGATTAAATTTATCTGAAGCTCAGTTTATAAAAAAAGAACAAGAAATTTTTTTAAAAGCAATTGAATCATATACGGGATTAATTTTAGCTTATGAAAAACTAAGCATTAATAAAGAAAATGTAAATTTACTTCAAAGACAGTTTGAAATAGATAATGCAAGACTAAGTAGAGCTCAAATTACTGCAACAGACTTGGCTCAGTCCCAATCTTCTCTTGCTGGAGCACAAGCAAGATATATTGAAGCACAAAATAATATTGTAACAGGCAAATTAAATTATGAAAATGTTATTGGACCAATTAATAATCAAGAAAAATTAAAAAAAATTTATAAATCAGATGAGACAATTCCTTCTAGCTTAACTGAAGCTATGGAAATATCAGAGACAAATAGTCCAGAATTAATTATCGCTGAAATAGAATATGGTCAATCAGAATTAGATGTTAAAATAGCAAGATCAGACCTTTCTCCAACTGCAAAACTTTCTTTAGAGAGAACATATACTGAAGATCTAAGTTCTACTTATGATGAAAGGGAAAAAGATGTTTTACAAGCAACTGTTACTTGGCCATTTCAATTTGGAGGAAAAAATAAATCTACAGTTAACAAAAATCTTCAAGCAAAAGGTATGAAGAGACTTTTATTAGAAAATTCTCGAAGAAATAATACCCAATTGGTAACCGCAGCTTGGTCGACTTTACAATCTTCTAAAAGTTTTTTGAGAGCAGTTCAGTCACAAGTTAAGGCATCTGAAATTGCAAGTGAAGGTATAAGCTATGAATATGAAAGAGGTTTAAATAGATCTACTTTCGATGTACTTCAATCAAGATCAAACCTTATTAATGCAAAGATAAATCTTGCTGAAGCTGAAAGAAATTATCTATTGGCTCAATATAGACTCTTAAAATCGGTTGGATTGTTGAATAGTGATTATCTAAAACTTAAGTAATTCCTTATTTTTTTAATTAATTTAATAATTATATTGCCAATGAGAACAAAATGTGTACATTTATTTTCATGATTCGATTGTTAAAAAACGTAAAAAAAGAGGCAAAAAATGACGAAAAATAACCTAAAAGTGGTGAAATCCACAAAAGATAAAGAATTGGAAAATAAAGAAAAAAATAAAGCATTAGACGCAGCAATAAGCCAAATAACAGATAGCTTTGGAAAAGGCTCTGTGATGAGACTTGGTGAACAAAAAGCTATGGATATTGAGTCAGTTTCAACAGGATCTTTGAGCTTGGATCTCGCGCTTGGAATTGGCGGGTTGCCAAAAGGAAGAATTGTTGAAATTTATGGTCCAGAATCTTCTGGAAAAACAACTTTAGCATTACAAGTAGTGGCAGAAGCACAAAAAGCAGGTGGAATTTGTGGATTTGTAGATGCTGAGCATGCTTTAGATCCAGTTTATGCAAAAAAATTAGGAGTTGATACTGAGGAATTATTAATTTCTCAACCAGATACAGGAGAGCAAGCTTTAGAAATTACAGACACTCTAATTAAATCAGGATCTATGTCAGTTATTGTGATCGACTCTGTTGCAGCATTGACACCAAGAGCAGAAATTGAAGGCGAAATGGGAGATCATCATGTTGGTCTTCAAGCAAGATTAATGAGTCAGGCATTAAGAAAATTAACTGGTTCAATCTCAAGAACAAATACAATGGTAATATTTATTAACCAAATTAGAATGAAAATCGGTGTAATGTTTGGAAGTCCTGAAACTACATCAGGAGGAAATTCTTTAAAATTTTATTCATCTGTAAGAATGGATATTAGAAGAATTGGAGCTATTAAGGAAAAAGAAAACATTATTGGAAATACAACCAGAGTTAAAGTGGTAAAAAATAAAGTTGCACCACCATTTAAAGTTGTTGAGTTTGATTTAATGTATGGAAAAGGAATTAGTAAAGTAGGGGAACTAATCGATCTAGGCGCCAAAGCAGATATTGTAGAAAAATCTGGAGCTTGGTACGCTTATAAAGGAGAAAAAATTGGTCAAGGTAGAGAAAACGCTAAACTTTACCTTGAACAAAATCCAAAAGCTGCAGCTGAAATTGAAATGGCAATTAGAGAAAAGGCTGGTGTAATTTCAAAAAAGATCGAAGGAAATCCTTTGAATGAAGAAAAAGTAGAAGCTAACACAAAAGAAGAAATTCCTACTAAAAAAAATTAATAGATAACTTTTAGTTATTAAAAAGGCGTCCAATAGGGCGCCTTTCCCCCTTTTAGAGATGTAGACATCAAATAAAAATGCTGTATTTTAAAAAATATGGCAAAAACCTTAAATGAAATTAGAAGCACTTTTCTAGATTATTTTAATAAAAATGATCATAAGATAGTTGAATCAAGTAATTTAGTTCCAAATAATGATCCTACCCTTATGTTTGCCAATTCAGGCATGGTTCAATTCAAGAACGTCTTTACTGGATTAGAGAAAAGAGACTATCAAAGAGCAACTACTTCCCAAAAATGTGTAAGAGCTGGAGGAAAACATAACGATCTTGAAAATGTTGGTTATACACCAAGACATCATACTTTCTTTGAAATGCTAGGAAATTTTTCTTTTGGTGACTATTTTAAAGATAGAGCAATTGAACTTGCATGGAATTTAATTACAAAAGATTTTGGTTTAGATAAAAATAGACTTTATGCCACCGTTTTTCATGAAGATGATGAGACATTTAATTTCTGGAAGAAAATAGCCGGTTTTAGTGATGATAAAATTATAAGAATAGCAACTTCGGATAATTTTTGGTCAATGGGAGAAACTGGACCTTGCGGACCTTGTTCAGAAATTTTTTATGACCATGGTGATCACTTAAAAGGCGGTTTACCTGGATCTAAGAATGAAGATGGAGATCGATTTATTGAAATATGGAATTTAGTTTTCATGCAATTCGAACAAGTTTCAAAAGAAAAAAGAATTAATTTACCAAAACCTTCAGTTGATACTGGTATGGGCTTAGAAAGAATAGCAGCATTACTACAGGGCACTCATGATAATTACAAAACAGATCATTTTAAAAAACTAATAGAGTCTATTTCCGAAACTCTTAAAGTAAATGCAGAAGAAAATAATATAGCTAGTTTTAGAGTTATAGCCGATCATTTGCGTGCAAGTTCTTTTTTAATTGCCGAGGGAGTTTTGCCTTCTAACGAAGGTAGAGGATATGTCCTAAGAAGAATTATGAGAAGAGGAATGAGGCACTCTCATTTACTAGGATCCAAGGAGCCGATTTTCTTTAACATATTTAAAACTTTGATGGATGAAATGAAAAGCAGCTATCCTGAATTAGAAAGAGCCCAATTTCTGATTAAAGAAACTTTAAAGATGGAAGAAGAAAAGTTTTTAGTTCTTTTAGACAGAGGAATAAAAATTTTAAATGAAGAAATTTCTAAAATAGATAAAGTTCTTCCTGGTGAAACTGCATTCAAACTTTATGATACCTATGGTTTCCCTTTAGATTTAACAGAAGATATTTTAAAAAATAAATCATTAACAGTTGACAATGATAAATTTAATTCTTTGATGAAGCAGAGTAGAGAGCTTGCTAAGAAAAATTGGAGAGGATCAGGAGATAGTGCTATTGATGATCTATGGTTTGACATCAAAGATAAAATAAGTGTTACAGAATTTTTAGGTTATGAAACCAATCAAGCAGAAGGAGTAGTTTTATCATTATTAAAAAACAATAAAGAAGTTGATGAACTAAAATCAGGCGATGAAGGAATATTGATAGTTAATCAAACACCTTTTTATGCAGAGTCAGGAGGTCAAATTGGTGATAAAGGAGAAATTTCTTCTGGGGAATTTAAGTTTGAAGTTTCAGATGTTCAAAAAAAATTAGGTGATTTATTTGTGCACTACGGAGTAGTGACAAGTGGTTCAATAAAAATTGATCAGAGTGTTGAGATGAAGATTGATACTATTAGACGTGATAATTTAAGAGCCTATCACTCAGCAACTCATTTACTACATGAATCTTTAAGAAGAGTTTTAGGTACTCATGTTATTCAAAAAGGATCTCTAGTAGAACCAGATAGACTTAGATTTGATTTTAGTCATATGAAACCAATCTCTTCCGAGGAAATTTCAAAAATTGAATCTCATGTAAATTTAATGGTTGAAAAAAATTCTGAGGTTAAAACAAGAATAATGACACCCAAAGAAGCAGTGGACAATGGAGCACTAGCTTTGTTTGGCGAAAAATATGGTGATGAAGTTAGAGTTTTATCAATGGGAGATGAGGAAGGTAAATATTTTTCTACAGAATTATGTGGTGGAACACACGTCAGAAATACACGCGATATTGGAAAATTTAAAATTATCAACCAATCTTCAATTGCAGCAGGCGTTAGAAGAGTTGAAGCTTTAAGAGATAAACAGTTAGAAGATTATCTAAAAAATAAAGAAAAACTCTCAGATATATCTGCTCAAAAAGATGAAAGCACTATAAAAAATTTATCAGAAAAAATAATTAAACTAGGAGAGAAGCCTAACTTAAATAATCAAGATCAAAAAGGATTAATCAAGGAACTATCAATACAACTTGAACAATTAAATGTAAAATCTGTTTTAGAAGATAAAACTAAAAATATAATAAAAGATGAAACAATTAATGGAATTAAAGTTAGATTTCAAAAAGTAGAAGACTTACCTCCTAAAGATTTAAGAAAATTAGTTGACATAGGAAAAAAAGAAATAGGAGATGGAATAGTAATTGTATTTGCAAGCAAAGATGACAAAGTTGGTTTGGCAGTTGGAGTTACTGAAAAATTAACAGAAAAATATGATGCTGTTAAATTTGCTAAACTAGGTTCTGAAATTATAGAAGGAAAAGGTGGAGGTGGAAGAAAAGATTTTGCTCAAGCAGGCGGTCAAAACTCAAACAAAATAGATGAAGCTTTTGAGAAGCTTAAAGCTTTAATTTAATTGTTTTTTTAGTTTTTTATCAATTTCATCAAGAAATTGATTTGTAGTTAAATATTTTGTTGAAGGACCAACAAGAATTGCAAGATCTTTTGTCATTGATCCATTTTCTACAGCATCTACACAGATTTTTTCTAATATATTTGAAAATCTTATTAATTCATCATTAGCATCTAGTTTTCCTCTGTGAGCCAAACCTCTAGTCCATGCAAATATTGATGCTATTGGATTAGTAGAAGTTTCTTTTCCTTGCTGATGTAATCTAAAATGTCTTGTTACAGTTCCATGTGCCGCCTCTGCTTCCATTGTTTTTCCATCAGGTCCCAATAAAACACTTGTCATTAAACCTAATGAACCATAACCTTGAGCAACTGTATCTGATTGAACATCACCGTCATAGTTTTTACAAGCCCAAATATATTTACCATGCCATTTCATTGCACAAGCCACCATATCATCGATTAATCTGTGCTCGTATGTAATTTTATTTTTTTCAAATTTAGATTCAAACTCTTCTTCAAAAACTTTTTGGAAAATGTCTTTAAATCTTCCATCGTATTTTTTTAAAATTGTATTTTTTGTTGAAAGGTAGACAGGCCATTTTTTGATTAATCCATAATTAAAACACGATCTAGCAAAATCTTCTATAGATCTATCTAAATTATACATTGATAATGCAATTCCAGGACCAGGAAAATTGAACACTTCATATTTCTTTTCATCTTTTCCATCCTCAGATGTCCATTTTACTTCAAGTTTTCCTTTTCCAGGAACCGTAAAATCTGTTGCTCTATATTGATCTCCAAAAGCATGTCTTCCTATTATTATTGGATCAGTCCAACTCGGTACTAATTTAGGAATATTCTTACAAATAATTGGTTCTCTAAATACTGTTCCTCCAATAATATTTCTTATTGTTCCATTAGGCGAACGCCACATTTTCTTTAAATTAAATTCTTTAACTCTGTTTTCGTCAGGTGTAATCGTTGCACACTTTATTCCCACACCATTTTTTTTTATTGCATTTGCACAATCTATAGTAATTTTATCATCACTATCGTTACGGCTTTTCATTCCAAGATCGTAGTATTCGATACCCAAATTAATGTATGGTAGGATTAACTTGTTTTTTATAAATTTCCAGATTACTCTGGTCATTTCGTCACCATCTAATTCCACAATTGGATTTTTTACCTCTATTTTACTCATTTTTTGACATATCTTAATAGTTGAATTTATTCTTTTTGTATACATATTAATCCAAAATTATCAATTAAAGGATAACTATGGATAAGATATTTCCAAAAATTCACAACGAAGGTTATAAATTTATTGTTATTTTTATTATAGCAACCATCATATTATATTTCATTAATGGTTTTTTGGGATTTATAGGTTTGATACTAACAATATGGTGTTATTATTTTTTTAGAAACCCTGAAAGAATTTCAATTGGAGATGATAATTATCTTACAAGTCCAGCTGATGGAGTTGTATTACAAGTTTTAGAAACAGATGGACCCAAAGAACTTAATTTAGAAAATAAAAAATTTAAAAAAGTAAGTATTTTTATGAATGTGTTTGATTGTCATGTAAATAGAGCTCCTTGCTCAGGAAAAATTGAAGATATAGTTTATAAGCCAGGAAAATTTATTAATGCCTCTTTGGATAAAGCAAGCGAGGACAATGAAAGAAATTATTATAAAATTAAAAATTCTTCCGGAGAAGAAATTATTATTGTTCAAATTGCTGGCTTAATTGCAAGAAGAATAGTTACTGAAACTTCTATAAATGAAGAATTACAGCAAGGATCCAGAATTGGAATGATAAGATTTGGAAGTAGAGCAGATTTATATTTTGAAAATTATGAACCATTAGTTAAAGTTAATCAAAAAACAATCGCAGGAGAAACTTTAATAGCAAAAAAATGATTTTATGGAACAGCCAAATAAAAATATTAAACTAGTATCTAAAAAAAACACTAGAGTAATTCTTCCAAATATTTTAACTCTAATTGGCGTCTGTATCGGTTTAAGTTCAATTAAATTTGCATTTGATGGAAAATTTGAATTATCAATTATTGCAGTAATAATAGCAGGTATTATAGACGGACTTGATGGAAGAATTGCTAGATTAATTAAAGGAACTTCAAAAGTAGGCAAAGAACTTGATTCCTTAACAGATGTAATTAGTTTTGGAGTTGCACCAGCATTCATTATGTATTTTTGGGCATTGTCTGAAATAGGAAGATTTGGATGGTTAATATCGTTAATTTACGTAGTATGTGTAGCTTTAAGGTTAGCAAGATTTAACGTTTCTTCAGAAGAAGAACCTTCGTGGAGGGATAATTTTTTTGAAGGAATTCCTTCCCCAGCTGGAGGAATATTAGTTTTAATGCCTTTAGTATTGAGTTTTAGTGAATTTAAATATTTAAATGAAAATTATAAACTAGTAGTACCAATTTTTTTTATAATTATTTCAATTTTATTAATTAGTAAAATTCCCACATACTCGCTAAAAAAAATTGCAGTCCCAAGAAGCACATCAATATTTTTATTATTTAGCATAATTTTATACTTTGGTTTAATTTTAGTTTATACCTTTAATACTATTATTATTTCAGGAATAATTTATCTTTTAATGATACCTGTAAGTGCCTTTCATTTTTACATGATAAAAAAGAATAGTAAAATTAATAGTGAAGAAATTGAACATCATGAAGATGTGCTGTAAATGAAGGAAAATGTAATTGTTTCATTAGCAGATGCAAATTATTTTGAACTATTAAATGAACTAGTAGACTCAGTTAAAAGGTTTGATCAAAGTAAAGAATTTGACATCTGCATAATGGATGCAGGACTAGAGAAAAATCAAATTGAGATATTAGAAAAAAAAGTTCATAAAATTAAAAAAGCCAAATGGGATATTGAGGTTCCAAGTTTTAAAATAAAAGGAAGAGAATGGTTGAAAAGTCAAGTATCAAGAGCATTTTTACCAGATTATTTTCCAGACTATAAAAAATATTTGTGGATTGACGCTGACGCTTGGGTAAATTCGTGGGAATCAATTGAATTATATATTAGAGGTTGCGAAAATAAGAAGCTCGCTATCTCTACATCGGCAGACAGATCTTATGGTAGAGTATTAAGAGCAGAATGGTTTTTTGGAAGTTTTGCAAAAATAAAATCACAAAACTATAAACACGCCAAATCATCTGGCTTTTCGGAAAAAATTTCAAGAGAAGTAGCTCTTAAACCTCATTTAAATATTGGAGTATTTTGTTTAGAAGTAGACGCTCCTCATTGGATGGTGTGGCAAAAAAATTTAAAAAAAGCTTTATCATCTGGAAAAATATGGGGATCAGAACAAATAGCAATGAATATTACAATTTATTCAGACAAACTTGACGTTGAAATACTACCTGCATATTGTAATTGGACTTTAATAGAAGCCTTAAGATTTGATAAAAAACAAAATACTTTTGTCGAACCATATTTACCAAATCATGAAATTGGAATAATTCATCTTGCAGGAAAAAATAATGACAATATTAGAAAAAATAAAAACTTTATTTCGAAAATTAAAACTTTGGATGGTGAGATAATTGAAAAAAGATTAAGATTTGAGAATTAGTTGAAAAAAAATAAAATTTCAAAAAATTGGATAAATAAACAAAAAAGAGATATTTACGTTAGACAATCTAAAATTGAAGGTTACAGATCAAGAGCTGTATATAAATTACAAGAAATCAATGAAAAATTTAAAATACTTAAAAAAGATATATTTGTTGTAGACTTAGGAGCTGCTCCTGGAAGTTGGTCGCAATTTATATCAAGAAAATTCAAAAATTCAAAAATAGTTTCAATTGACATAAAGGAAATGGATTCAATAAATAATACTCTTCAAATAAAAGGAGATTTTACTGACGAATCTCAACAAAAAAAAATTATTGATTGTTTTGATGATAAAATAGATGTTGTTATTTCAGATATGGCCGTAAACACAACCGGTAATAAAAATGTAGATTCTTTGGTAACGGGTGAGCTATGTATTGAAGCACTTAATTTTGCTTGTAATGCTCTAAAAAATCGAGGATGTTTTGTTTCAAAACTGTTTATGGGCTTATCTTTCAATGAAATTGTTGTTACGGCAAAAAAAAAATTTAAAGAAGTTCATATTTTTAAACCACCATCAAGCAGAAAAGACTCGAAAGAAAATTTCATTATTTGTAAGCATTTAAGATAGTTATTCTTTAATTTTTCTTAGAAACAATGTAGAAAATAATTATGAAATTAATTTTAATAATTTTGTTATTATTTAGTTTTTGTTTTTCAGCATTTACAAATGAAAATAATTTTTTTCAAGTAGCAAAAAAATTATTTGAAGAAGAAAAATACGAAGATTCCAAATTTTTATTTCAAAGAAATATAGTTTACAATCCTAAAGACTCTAATTCGTATCTTTATTTGGCTAAGATATTTAAAATAGAAGAAGATAAAAGAGCAGAAGAAAAAAATATAAAAACATCACTGCTACTTGACCCTAAAAATGAAGAAGCAATGCATTTACTTATAGACATTGAGTTAGAAAGATCAAATTTTTCTAGAGCAAAAGAATTAAAGAAAGATTTTGAAATAATTTGTTCAAAAATGTGTGAAAAATTAGAAACGATAGAGAGCCGCTTAATAGCGTTTGAAAAAAAAGAGGAGTCTTGAAAAAGCACAATTGAATTGGAATAAGAATAAGTTTAATATTTTAACTATAAAAAAAATTGAAAATAGAAGATATAACTAATAACAATCTTAGCACTTAAGGAGAAAAATAATGGAAAAATACAGCGGACGTTGCAGATGTGAAAAAGTGACTTTCAAAATAACTGGAGAACCCACTTGGAAGGTTAATTGTAATTGCAACTGGTGTCAAACAACAAGTGGAAGCGCGTTTAGATCATTTGTACTGTTCAACGAAGATGATATTACGTATCTTGGTGATCATCCCGCTTCTTATGAAGATACAAAGACTGAACACGGTAGACCAATGATAAACCTATTTTGTTCTACCTGCGGCACAATAATTGGTATTAAAGTTCCTAGTATGGAAGGTCGTCAACACATCTCTATTGGCACAATAGACCAACGTAAAAACATAAACATCACTTGTAATATTTGGGGACAAGAGGCTCTTCAATTTACAGGTTATTCAAAGGATGCTGAAGTCTATAAGACAGGTTATTGGAATGGTACAGGAGAAAAAATGAATATCGAGAAATGATACAAATTTATGACATTACATCAAAGCTCCAAATACTATTGAATTAGAGTAACAACTAATTATAAAAATAAGTTTAATTATGAAATATTTACATACAATGATCAGAATCACCAACATTGAAGATTCTTTAAGATTTTTTTGTCAAGGGTTGGGACTTAAAGAAACAAGAAGAATGGAAAATGAAAAAGGAAGATATACTTTAGTTTTTCTAGCTGCACCAAATGATGAAAATGCAGAGATAGAATTAACTTATAATTGGGATGGAGATAATTTAGGAGAAGGTTCAAGAAATTTTGGCCATCTAGCTTATAGAGTTGAAAATATTTACGAAACTTGCCAAAGATTAATAGATATGGGTTATACAATTAACAGGCCACCTAGAGACGGACATATGGCTTTCGTGCGATCACCAGATAAAATTTCTGTTGAAATTCTTCAAGAAGGAAATTTAGAACCAGAAGAACCTTGGGCATCAATGGAAAATACTGGAACTTGGTAAAAAATATTAATGCTTTTAAAAATAAGCGAATTTCAATCAAAAAAGAATAGATCTAAAATTATTTGTCTAACGGCTTACTCAAAAAATATTGCACAAATAATTGATAAACATACAGACTTGATTTTAATAGGAGATTCACTTGGATCCGTATTATATAATTTTAAATCGACAAGAAGTGTAACTTTAAACATGATGATTGAACATTCGAAAAGTGCACGGCAAGGAATTTCAAATAGTTTGATGGTAGTTGATATGCCATACAATACTTATAACAATCCTGCTCAAGCTTTGAAAAATTGTAAAAAAGTCATGAAGCTAACTAAATGTGATGCAGTTAAACTTGAAGGTGGATTAAAAATTATCAAAATTGTTAAACTTTTGGTCAAAAATAAAATTCCAGTCCTAGGACACCTTGGAATTTTACCTCAGTCTACTATGGGAAAATTTAAATCTAAAGGAAAGTCTACAAAAGAAAGAAAAGAAATAATTAGAGATTCTAAACTTTTACAAGAAGCAGGAGCATTTTCATTAGTTTTAGAATGTGTAGAAAAAAAATTATCTAAAGAAATTACCAATTCATTAAAAATTCCTACCATCGGAATTGGTTCATCAAATAACTGTGATGGTCAAATATTAGTTATTAATGACATTTTAAAATCTAACAAATATCCCACCAAAAAATATTCATATTAAAAATATTTAATATACTTCTCATTAATGTTAAGAATTTCTAAATCTACCAGTCCGCCAATAATTAACTGAATAGCCACAATTAAAATAATAGCCAAACCCACATAAGCAATCCAAAGGTGTTTTTGTATATAATTGGCTAAATAAGTTGCTAAAGCTCCCGTTAAAACAACAGACAAAACAAGGCCAAAAATCATAAAACCAAAATAATCTTTAGCAGCACCAACTACACCAATCACATTATCAAAACTAATAGTTATATCTGCGAACAATACTTTATAAATACTTCGTATAAATGAGGGTTCCATTGATTTTTTCTTAGGAGATTTAATTTTTTTAATTTCAAATAAATCTTTTCTTAAATCATTAACTATCCAAACCAATAGGATGATAATCGCATTATCTGCGGCTAAAATTATATCAATAAAAATTATCTGAAGTAAAATTATGGACTCTTCTAACACTTGTTAATTTTATATATTAAATTTAAAAATATTAAAGTAAATTTAGTATTTCAAAGCATAAATTAATTAAAAATGAAAAAAAAATTTATAAATCAATTCGGCAACGAAATATTATTTTCTAATAAAGAATACTTGGATAGAGTTAATAAGGTTAAAATGAAGATGAGAGATAAAAATATAGAATTACTGTTAATTTCTAGTCCAGCAAATCAATTTTATATCACAGGATATGATGGATGGTCATTTTACACACCACAAATGGTACTGATTGAATTAGAAGAAGAACAGCCTTATTGGATCGGAAGGCAAATGGATTCAGTTGGAGCAAAGTTTACTGCATTCATAGACAAAAATCATATAGTTCCTTATCCAGACACTTTTGTTGCTTCACAAGAAAAACATCCTATGCATTTTTTAGCTGATTTTATTAGAGAAAAAAAATGGCATAAAAAAAACATTGGTGTAGAAATGGATGATTATTACTACACTGCCAAATGGCATGAAATTTTAACTGAAACTCTTTCCGAAGCAAAGTTTGTTGATTCATTTTTGTTAGTAAATTGGATTAGAATGGTCAAGTCTTATCAAGAAATTTTCTACATGAAAGAAGCAGGAAAAATTGCAAATTTAGCAATGAAAAAATCAATGAAAAAAGCAGATATAGGTGTGCGCCAATCTGATGTAATGGCTGAATTGTATAAAATAACGACCGGAGGAACCAAAAACATTGGCGGCACTTTTACGTGTAAGCCACCAAATGCCATGGTAGGCAAGTATTGTAGTGCACCACATCTTAGTTGGACAGATAAAAAATTAAAAAAAAATGAAATTTTTTATATAGAATTGGGTGGGGCAAAACACAGATACCATGTTCCATTAGCCAGATGTATTTATATGGGTAAGGCACCAAAAAATATTAAAAAAATTGCAAATATTATATACGAAGGTTTAAATGCGGTTCTAGATAAAGTTACACCAGGTATAACTGGGCACGAGTTAGAAAAAACCTGGAAAAAAGTTATTAGCAAATATGGTTTAGAAAAAGATTCTAGAATAGGTTATCCGGTTGGAATTGGATATCCGCCAACCTGGGGAGAATTAACAACAAGTTTTAGAAATGGTGATAAAAATATATTAAAAGAAAATATGACTTTTCACTGTATTCCAGCCTTATGGTTAAAAGAATATGGAATTGTAATAAGTGAAACTTTTGTAGTTAAGAAAAATGGAGCCGAGAGGCTGACTAACTATGATCAAAAGTTATTCGATTTAGAAGATTTTAAATGAAACTAAAAACTAATTACGGAATGGTAGTTAGTGGCCATAAGGAAGCAACTAAAGCAGGGATAAAAATATTAAAAACTGGTGGAAATGCTATAGATGCAGCTATAGCAACGGCAGCCACCCTCGCGGTTGCAATACCAAATATGAATGGGTTAGGAGGAGACAGTATTGCACTTTGGTATGATGCTAAAAAAAATAAAATTACCGCAATAAATGGATCTGGCAAATCTCCTTCAAAGGCATCAAAAAAATATTTTAATTCGAAAGGTTTAAAAAAAATTCCACGAAGAGGATCATTATCAATATCTGTTCCAGGGGTAGTGCACGCATGGGAAACGGCATTGAAAAAGTATGGTAAAAAAAATTTAAAAAATGTATTGGAAAGCGCAATCAATTTAGCTGAAAAGGGCATTATTATAGATAAATATTTAAAAACTTTTTTTGAAAGTAAAGTTTATAAAAATTTGATTAAAAATAATAAAAACCTATCAGATATATATGGTCATAGTAAAAATTTTAAAATTGGTTCGAAAATCAAACAAAAAAAATTGGCAAAAACTTTAAGAATTCTTTCAAATGAAGGATCTAAATCTTTTTATAAAGGCAAATTATCAAAAATTATAGTTGAAGATATAAGTAAACAAGGATCAATAATTACTGTCGATGATTTTAAAAATCATTCGACATTAATTCAAAAACCAATTTCAACTACTTATCTAAATAAAAAAATTTATGTGGCACCACCAAATTCTCAAGGCTTAGCCTTAATAAGCTTATGCAACTTATTTAAAGTTATAAAAAATAATAATGATAAAACAAAATTCTCTGATTATTTAAAAAATAAAAAAACTGCATTTAAATATAGAGATTTTTATTGTATTGATCCATCTATTTCAAAAAACAATCATAAAATTATTAATAATACTAAAAAAAATTACCTAGAAAAAATATCTGGAGATACCAGTACGTTGGTGGTTGTTGATAAACAAGGCAATGCCGTAAGTTGGGTGCAGAGTTTATTCGAAGAATTTGGTAGCGGAGTTGTTTCACCAAGAACTGGAGTAATTTTACATAACAGGCTGTATTTAGAAAAAGTTTCAGGAAATTATGATAATTTTTTAATACCCAATAAAAGACCTTTTCATACATTATGTCCTTCAATGGTTTTAGACCAAAAAAATCTTGATTTAACCATAGCTACCCCTGGTGATCATGGTCAGCCACAAACTATTTTTCAAATTTTAAATTATGTTTATAAAAACAAAATTCCTTTACAAAAAGCAATAGACCTACCTAGAGTGAGACATGATAATGGAAATCAGATACTTGCTGAAAAAGGTTATAATAAAAAATTTCATATTGATAAAAAAAATTTTTCTATAAAATTATATAAAAAAAAAAATAGAATATTTGGCGGAGTGACTGCCAAAACTATTAAAGCACTGATAAAACATATTATTAATACAATTTTTTTTAGGTTTTTATTTACATAATTTCTTACAATGTTGTGTCTTCCCAACATTATTCCAATTATAAGTGCTGGAGCCAAAAACAAGCATCTCATCACTTCTCTGAAATTTATTAAATCAATATAGATTAATAATAATACTGAAAATAATGCACCAATACCAAAAAACATATTCAGCGTCGCAACTACATTTTTTGGAGAACTATTTTGATAAACTATTGCCATCGGAGGACCACCAATACCAATGAGTGTTCCCATAAATCCCGAACATGCACCAGCAATTGTTATATTTTTCTTACTTGCAACCACATTCCATTTTTTTGCACTTAAAAAAACTGTAATCAAAAGCAATACACCAAAAATCATTAAATAACTTTTTGTGCCAATTGTTAATGAAATTAATGGAATAGAAATCAAAGATCCAATGACTCTTCCAGAAAATGAATAAGCCAAATCCATTATAATTATATCTTTTAAACTAAGGAGCGCATTACTAAACGCCAAAAAAGTTCCCATTAATATAATACAGCTTGGAACCATAGAGGGCTCAAATAATACTAAAAAACATGCCGGAACACCAAAGCCTATTCCAATAGCGCTTTGGGCAATAGCTCCTATTACAATTAAAATTAATGCAAAATAATAAAATTCTATTGATGAAAAATAGCTAAGAATATTTAACACGTTTATTTTCTAGGATCATCATGATCAGGACTAAACCTAGTAGGCAACAAACCAGACTGAAACCATTCAATGAATGTGTAAATATTAAATACAGGAACTTCAAATTTTTTTCTTACGTCTGCTGCGAAGGGACTCATGTTCGTGCATTCCATTACTATAGCTCCTATATTTGGGTGTTCCTTTATTAATTCCTCAACCGCATCCAAATGATCTTGTCTTGCTAAATCAATGTCCATTTCTTTTTCATCGTTCAAAATTACTCTTGAAAATTCTTTTCCATTTTCTGTTCCTACAATAGGGGTATCCAAAGGTACATTAGCTGCCTTAAGATGTTCTTCTTTTAATGAAGGTTTGTGTATTGTTAATATGCCAACTTTTTTGTTTTTGGGTAACAATCTTTGAACCATTTGAACTTGCATTAAAGATGATGTTGCCACAGGAACATTTACAGCTTCGGCCATCTTCTCTTGAAATAGTGATAAAAAACCGCAGTTTGTAGTTATTCCGTCAGCTCCCATTTTTACTAAATGTTTTGCCGCATCAATAAATCCATCTAAAATTTCTTTTCCTCCATCAAAAACAGCAGCCTTAGGTGTTGCACCTGGGACGACTCTGTAATGTACTGGAACACTCCAAGTTCTAGCGTTTGCTATGTCACCAGGGATTCTTGGAAATTGTGTATCCAACATACAAACACCAACAGTTCCTCCATAAACAGTTTTTCCACCTACAGCAATATTTCTTTGATTGTCTCCAAATTTCATAAATCTATCCTACTTTTAATTTAAAATCTAAACAAGCAATTAAATTTGACTTCAATAAAGATTAGATATTAAATTGTTTTTAAGATGACAAAAGCTACGAGATTAAATTATTTAACTGGAGCAGAGGGACTGGTTAAATTATTGGATCAACATAAAGTAAAATATATTTTCGGTTTGTGTGGAGATACTTCACTTCCTTTTTATGATGCTTTGTATCGACTTAATCATTCGATAAAACATGTTTTAACTCGCGATGAAAGAAGTGCTAGCTACATGGCAGATGCTTATGCTAGAGTTACTGGAAAAGTTGGTGTTTGTGAAGGTCCTAGCGGAGGTGGAGCAACATATATAATTCCTGGTATAGTAGAGGCAAATGAGTCTTCTATTAGCGTTATATCTATTACATCAGATGTTCCAACGACTTCGATTGGACATTTTCCATTAACCGAATTAAACCAAAAAGAATTATTTAAACCATTAACAAAATGGAATGAAATTTTAAATAACCCAAAAAAATTAGGATATAATATAAGAAAAGCTTTTAAGATGAGCACATCTGGAAGACCTGGAGCTTGCCATCTTAGTTTTCCCTTTGATGTTCAAACAGCCGAAATTTCTGGTGAAGATATTTGGGTAAATGAAAAGTATTGTAAATTTCCATCTGACTCTATTAAGCCAGATCCAAAAAAAATAGATTTAATAGCTAAAGAAATATCTAAAGCAAAAAATCCAATAATTATTTGTGGTGGAGCAATAAAAAATTCTTTTGCAGAAAAAGAGTTAAAAAAATTGGTTGAAAAATTAAATATAGTTTTGGCTACTAGTGTTACAGGCAAAGGAACATTAGAAGATGTTCATCCTAACTCATTAGGAGTAGTAGGGAGCAATGGTGGATCATTATATACGCGTGAAGTATTACAAAGATCAGATTTAGTTATTTTTATTGGTTGCAGAGCAGGATCCGTTACAACCGAAAAATGGCAATACCCAAGTTCAAAAAGCAAAATTATACATATAGATCTGTCTCTTATACACATCAAAAAAATTAAAAAAAATAATTTTAATGGAAATAAAATAGTTAAAGCCGCAAAGAGGAAAAAATTCACTGAATTTAATAAACTATGCAAAGAAGAGAAAGGGCTTATAAAACCAGAGAGGATTGTTAAAGAAATTAATAATGCAATGCCAGACAATGCTTATATCGTTGTAGATCCAGGAACTCCTTGTCCTTATTTTTCTGCTTATTATAATTTTAAAAAATCTGGAAGATATTTTATTACCAATAGAGCCCATGGAGCACTAGGCTATGCATTACCAGCTTCAATTGGGGTTCAAATAGGAAAGCCAAAAAATAAAGTTGTTTCAGTTATGGGAGACGGAAGTTTTGGTTTTGCAGTTGGTGAACTTGAGACTGCTAAAAGATTAAAACTACCAATTATTTTTGTTGTAATTTCAAATAGTGTGTATGGATGGATTAAAGCAGGACAAAAATCAAGTTTTAACAAAAGATATTATTCAGTAGATTTTTCAAGAACAGATCATGCTAAAGTTGCCTCTTCATATGGGGTTAAGGCCTGGACAGTAAAAAAACCTAACGATTTAAAAAAAATAATTTCAAATGCAATCAAATATGAAAAAGGACCTTGTTTAATTGATATTATTAGCCAACCTTTAGAAGAAGCTAAGGCGCCAGTTAGCGAATGGATAGCTTAATGGATTTAGAAAAAAAAAATGTCGCTATAGTTGGTGCTGGAATTATAGGGATATCTTCAGCACTATATTTAATTAGAAGAGGTTGCAAAATTACTTTAATAGATAAAGATTTTAAGGGCAAATCAGCGTCATATGGAAATGCTTCATGGCTTGCCGGTTCATCAATTACTCCAGTCGTTATGCCTGGAATGTTTAGCAAAATTCCAAAAATGTTATTTTCAAAAGATGGACCTCTTTTTTTAAGATTTCCAGGTGTTTTAAAAACTATTCCATTTTTATTAAAATATTTATCTTACGCAAAAGTTAATAAAGTTGAGTATATTTCTAAACATTTGGCTTCGCTTCTTTCAGATAGTATTGGAGAGCATAAAAAGTTAGCAGAAGGAACGAAAGCTACCAAGTGGATTGAAGAATCACCGTTTTTATTTATTTACAAAAACAAAGATGATTATATTAAAGATTCTTTTACTTGGAATCTAAGAAAAAAACAAGGATTCAATTTAATTGAAATAGAAGAAAACCAGCTTCAAAATTTATTACCCGGACTTTCAAATGAATATAAATTTGCAATAAAAATTAATGATCAAGGATATATTTCAAATAGTCAAAATTATTTAGATGATTTAATTAGTGGATTTAAAGGATTAGGTGGTGAAATTATTGAAGATGAAGTTGTTGATATTGTTTCAAAAGAAAACAAAGTCGAGATTAAAACAAAAAATAGTAATTTAAATGCTGACAATGTTTTAATTTCTTCAGGAATTTACTCAGAATCTTTTTCAAAAAAATTTGGTGTTGAAGTACCTATTCAATCAGAAAGAGGTTATCATTTAGAATTATTTGAAACAAATATTAGAATAAAATATCCAATAATGAATGGCTATCTTAAACTTGCTATTACTCCGCGTCCCACTGGAATAAGGTTTGCTGGACTTGTTGAGTTTGGAAGCTTTAACTCAAAACCAAATAATAAAGCATATGAACTTTTATTGAGGAATGCAAAATCAATGTTTCCTGGTATTACCTACGAACACAAACAAGAGTGGAGTGGTCATCGACCATCAACTGTGGATAGTTTACCTATTATTGGACCTTCAAAAATTGATAATAAGATTTTTTTTGCTTACGGCCATCATCACATTGGGCTTACTGCCGGACCTAAAACCGGTGAAATAATTGGAAAAAATATCCTAAGAGATAATAATCAATATGACTTAACTCCTTACAGTCCGGATAGATAATAATACAATCCCAAATTGTATTTATATTTAGCCTATTGATATTTGTTTTGTAATCTGTTGAAATCAATTCTTAATTGTACAATTAATTAACATAAAAAGGAGAGGGAAATTATGATTAAAAAAATTTTTAGTCTTATCTCAATTTTAGCGATCTCTTTTTTCACAGCAGTAAATTCAAATGCTGGAGAAAAATGGGATATGCCAATGGCATATTCTGCAACAAACTTCCACAGTATGAATGGGGTAATGTTTGCAGACGCAGTTAGAGTAGCAACAGGTGGAGGAGTAGATATAACGGTTCACCCTGGAGGATCTTTATTTAAAGGTGGTGAAATTAAAAAAGCTATACAAACTGGACAAGTTCCAATAGGTGAAAGATTACTTTCTGGACACCAAAATGAAAGTTTAATTTTTGGAACTGATTCAATACCGTTTCTTGCAACTTCTTACGCTGCATCAGATAAGCTATGGAAACATTTAAAGCCAGAATTAACTAAAATCTTAGATGATCAAGGATTAGTATTGCTTTACGGTGTGCCATGGCCAGCTCAGGGATTATACTTTAACAAAGAAATTAATTCTGTAGCTGATACCAAAGGTATAAAATTCAGATCATATAATAATTCAACAGCTAGAATAGCTGAGTTAATGGGAATGTTGCCAGTTCAAGTGGAAGCAGCAGAGCTATCTCAAGCTCTAGCAACAGGTGTTGCTGAATCTTTTGTATCTTCAGGTTCAACTGGTTACGACAGAAAAGTATGGGAACATTTATCTCACTTTTATGAAGTTAATGCTTGGTTACCAAGAAACTATGTAATGGTTAACAAAAAATCATGGAATAAACTTGATAAAAGTACACAAAATATAATTATGGGTGTTGCGCAAATGGCAGAAGTAGCAGGTACTGCTAGATCAGAGCAACTTTCAGGATGGTATTTAACTCAATTAGCTGCAAATGGAATGAAAGTTCAGGTTGCAGAAGGTCAATTGAGAGCTGACTTAGAAAGAATAGGAAAAACTATGTCAGACGAGTGGATGGCAAATGCTGGAGCTGTTGGTAAAAAAATTATTGACGGATTTCAAGCAGAAAAATAATTAATTAAATTAATTCATTGAGCCCAATTAATTTTGGGCTCAATTTTTTTTTGAAATTATGAAACAAAAAATTCATCCGTTGAGAAATTTTTTAGACAAAACATATTTGGGTGCTGCTTATGTGGCTGCTTTCTTTTTAGTTTGTATATTGGTAATTATATGTGTTCAAATGATAGCTAGATGGACAGGTTTTGTTGTCATGGGAGCTACAGCTTATGCTGGCTATGCAATGGCAGCATCAGCGTTTTTTGCAATGGCCTATACACTTCATCAAGATGGGCATATTCGAGTAAGAATACTTTTAAATAAATTAGGTAAAAATAAAAAATGGGGCGAAAGATGGTGTTATGGAATTGGTTCATTGCTTGCAATTTATTTTTTTTATTATGCTTCTAGAGGAGCATATTTTTCATATATATTAAACGATATTTCACAACAAGATGATGCATGGCCTATGTGGATACCGCAAATGGTAATGGTGTTAGGTACTTTACTTTTAGCTATAGCCTTTTTAGACAGATTTTATCAAGCAATTTTTTTTAAATATGAAGATTTAGAAATTCAATGGAAAGTAAAAGACGAAAAAGCAATTGATAGCAAATAACACATGGAAAACTTATATCTAACGATCATTTTTTTATTTACATTGTTTTTCTTATTAGGAAGCGGTGTATGGATAGGACTTGCTCTAATGGGTGTAGCTTATGTTGGAATGGAAATGTTTACAGTTCGTCCAGCAGGAGATGCTATGATTACAACAATATGGACCACATCTTCAAGCTGGTCTTTAACTGCCTTACCTCTATTTATTTGGATGGGCGAAATACTATACAGGACAAGGTTATCTGAAGATTTATTTAAAGGCTTAGCCCCATGGATGAATAATTTACCTGGAAGACTACTTCATACAAATATTGTTGGATGTACATTTTTTGCAGCGGTATCAGGTTCTTCAGCAGCAACACTTACAACAGTTGGAAAAATGTCTGTACCAGAGCTAAGAAAAAGAAAATATCCTGAAAATATGACAATAGGAACCTTAGCAGGATCGGCAACACTAGGTTTAATGATACCTCCTTCGCTAACTTTAATAGTTTATGGAGTCACTATCAACGAGTCTATTATTCAATTATTTATGGCAGGTATTTTTCCTGGTTTAGTATTAGCAATAACATTAAAAGACAGAAAAATTCCCCAATATTTTCTTTAATTATATTTGTAATAGGTTCTATGTATATGGGTTGGGCAACACCAACCGAGGCAGCAGCCTTTGGTGTAATTGGTGGATTGGTTCTTGCAGCAATACAAGGATCTTTAAATACTAAAACTTTTTTTGCAAGTTTGTTAGGCGCAACTAGAACTTCATGCATGATTGCTTTTATTTTAGCAGGAGGAGCATTTCTAACTTTGTCAATGGGATTTACAGGTTTGCCAAGATCTATAGCAGAATGGATTGGTTCTATTGGATTATCTAATTTACAATTATTATTATGTTTAATGGTTTTTTATATAGTGCTTGGGTGTTTTTTAGATGGAATATCTTCTATTGTTTTAACCATGGCCGTTGTTGAGCCTATGATAAGAAATGCAGGTATAGATGTTATTTGGTTTGGGATTTATTTAACCGTTCTTGTGGAAATGGCGCAAATTACTCCTCCAGTAGGATTTAATTTATTTGTTCTACAGGGAATGACTAAACATGAAATGTGGTTTTTAGCCAAATCAGCACTTCCAATGTTTTTAATGATGGTGGTAATGGTTTTCATTATGATAGCTTTTCCAGAGCTAGCAACTTATTTACCTAGTACAGTACGAGGTCCAGGCGCAGGCTAAATTTTTAATGTCTGATATTATTTTCAAGGAAAAGAAAAACATCGCAATATTAACTTTAAATAGAGAAAAAACTTTAAATGCTTGGACTAGTAAAATGCGTAAACAAGTATGTAAGATTTTTTCTGAATTAAAGAAAAAAAAACATATAAAGGCAATTATAATTACCGGATCTGGTAAAAAAGCTTTCTGTTCAGGACAAGATTTAAACGAGATAAAAAATTTTAAATCAAAAAATATTAATCAATGGATAAATGAGTTTAAACAAGTATACACTGCAATCAGGTCAGCAGAAATACCTGTAATTGGAGCAATCAACGGAGTTGCGGCAGGATCTGGCTTTCAGCTTGCTTTATTAACAGACATAAGAGTTTCACATTCAAAAGCAAGATTTGGGCAAGTCGAGATTAATTCTGGAGTAGTAAGTATTATCGGCCCTTGGATTATTGAAAAAGTACTTGGAATGTCTAAAACTATTGAATTATGTTTAACCGGTCGACTGATAGAAGGCAAAGAAGCAAAAAAAAATGGAATTGTTCATTACTTAACCGAAAAAGATAGGGTTATGTCGATGTCACTAAAAATAGCAAAACAATTATCAGATAAACCGGAAAGGGCCATGAACCTAACAAAAAAAAGAATATGGGAAATGTTTAAAAAAGATATGAATGATGTTTTTGAAAAGGCAAAAATATACCATAAGGAGTCTTTTAATTCAGGAGAGCCTCAAAAAAAATCCAAATATATATTAAAAAAATAAATCATTCCTATTTAAATGCAAAAGCTACCTAATGATTCAGTCAATAAATTAATAAAAAATTTATTATATACTAATAAAGATGAAGTCATATTTTGGTATAAAAATAAGAAAATCAGTAGACTGGAATTATTAAATAATATTTTACAAGCAAGAAAAGGACTCTTAAAAAAAGGTTTTAAAAATAAAGACAAAGTAGTTTGTTTATTAGATAATTCTTATGAACAAATAACTCTTTTTTTTGCATGTCTTTCTTTAGGCGTTGTTTGGGCACCCATCGAACCAAAAAGAAAAGGTATAGGTTTAAATTATATTATTTCATTAGTTAATCCCAAAGCTATTTTTACAACAACAAAAAAAAATTTAGCAAAAAAGTTTTATAATAAAATTATTTTAGTTCAGAAAAATTTGAAAAATATATTACAACCAACAAATGATTATGATTTAAAATTTGAAAATAATATTAAATGTATTTTATTCACATCAGGAACAACAGGACCTCCTAAAGGTGTTATCGTAAGTGATAAAATGTTGATCGCATCAGCTTATGCGACTGGAATGGCTTGTGATATAAAAAACAAAGACAGATTTCTTTTATGGGAATCTTTATCACATATTGGAGGAATAGAAATATTATTACTTTGCTTAATGAAAGGAAGTAGTTTTATTTTATTAAAAAAATTTTCGGCAAAAAAATTTTGGAAACAGATAAGAGAAAATAAAATAACAAAATTACATTATTTAGGGGGCATTCTTGATATTCTTATAAAACAAAGAACAAAAGATACAGATAGCAAGCATCATGTTGAATTAGCCTTTGGCGCTGGAGCAAGAAAAGAGACATATTATATTTTCAAAAAAAGATTTAATATTCCTTTGAGAGAAGTTTATGGAATGACAGAAGCTTCTAGTTTTACAACAATAAATTTTAAAAAAAAATTAGGATCTATAGGAAAAGCTTTGCCTTGGTTTAAATTAAAAATAGTAAAAAAAGTTAATGGAATTGGAGAAATAGTTATTAAAGGAAAACAAAAAGGATTAATCACAAGGGGTTATTATAAAGATAATAAATCTACAAAAATACTTATTCAAAAAGATGGATTACACACCGGTGATTTGGGAAAAATAGATAATGACGGTAATGTATTTTATATCGGAAGAATAAAAGATTTTGTAAGAGTAAAAGGTGAAAATATTTCTTCGTGGGAAATAGAGACAAATTTAAATATGCATAAAAATATTTCTGAAAGTGTTATTCTATCAACTAAAACAGATATAGGAGAAGAAGATATGGTAGCTTTATTAGTTTCAAACAATAAAAACAAAACAAAATTGGATAAGGTTGCATTATATTTTCAAAAAAAATTGCCAAAAAATTATAATCCTAGATATTGGTCTTATGTTAATGCTCTACCCAGAACTCCTAGTTTTAGAATAGATAAAAAATTAATTAATATAGATTCTTTTAAATTATATGACTTTTTTAAAAAAAAATTTGTATTTTTAAAATAAAATAGATTTTTAAAATATTTAAATAAATCTAATGCTTTAATTTTTTTTATGCTTTAGATAATAGTCCAAAGTACACTTTTTTGCTTCATATGAAGCGATTATCAAAAAACCACCAGATATTGATAAATTTTTTAAAAAAGCAATAACTTGCATATGATTGCTAAAATCAAAATGAAATATGACTGAAACAGTCAAAGTAAACAAACACATTGCTAATGCTGCAATTCTAGTTTTAAAACCAATTATTAAAAAAATAGGGACTATTAATTCAAAAAGTAATGATGGATAAAAAAGAAATTCAGGAACACCAAAGTTTTCCATGTAATCAATGGTTTCAATTTGGTAAAAAAACTTTCTTACAGCTTCAAATAAAAATAAAGTAGAAAGAAAAACTCTACCAAAGGCTTCAACAATATGCATAAAATTAATATTTAGACTGTTTTTTTCCTTCAATTATTTGTTTTAATTCTTCATATTCTTCACAGTTGCAATTTTTTAAAACATCCAGTCTTTTTTTAGCAAGATCAATTCTATTTGTTACAACATATAATTCACCGAGATATTCATTAATTCCTTTATGATCAGGATCAAATTGTAATCCTAATAAATAATATTCTTCTCCTTTTTTGTAATCACCCAATTTTCTTGTAGCAAAACCTAAGTAATTAAGAATATCTGGCTGGTTTGGTTTCTCTTTATTAGCTTTAACTAATAATTTTAAAGCTTTTTCATATCTTTTTTTTGCTTTTTTATTTTTACCTTTAGATTCATATTTTTTTGCTGCTTTTATCATTTCTTCTTTATTTGAGAT
>LUMJ01000138.1_pt1 | contig 28152 bp, 40 predicted proteins | sample 729631 | NCBI WGS metagenome assembly LUMJ01 (sample SAMN03860266, study PRJNA289734) | marine metagenome | biome: seawater column; feature: ocean; material: water; isolation source: Red Sea water column Station 22 - depth 500m | place: Saudi Arabia: Red Sea | collected 2011-10-15 | depth 500 m
GGTTTCTATGTCAGTCTCTAGTTCTTCTCCTAAACCTTTCCACCATTCATCAGCTTGTTCCGTCATACTCCCCTCAAATAACCGTAAAATGCTCCTTTATAGATCTGCCGGTTTGTAGTTTAATTCTTTATTTCATCTGATTCTTTTTTCTTTTTCTTATGTAGTTTCTGTACACAATGATTGCCATCGCACCACCTGCACATGACCAAAAAACAGGCCATCTAAGTTCTGACTCTGTCATTCCGATGAACGAGTAAATTGTTCCGCCAATTAGAATCAGACCGATGATTTCCATAATTTTTGACATTGTATCACATTAACATCAAAAAGATATATGGCTTTATAACAACAGACTTTCGTGGACAAGACTCTGATGGTTGTATTGGGTTTCCTCATGATTGGAATACCAATAGCGTTTATCTCACCAACTACTGGTGAACTTCGAGAACAGCCATTCATTCCATTGTTTTATGCCTCTATTGGTGGAATAATTGTAGTTATAGTTTACAGTGGATATAAGGGAAAGAAAGCACGACAAAAAGCAAACAGGGAAAGAAGAAGAAAATTTAAGAAATAATTTTTACATTTCTAGACCAAAAGATTCTGCAACATCAGCAAATTTTCTGTATTGCTCGAGATATTGTTTTCCTTTTGGAGTAATTACAAAAACATTTTTTCCGTCGTATTCTATTTTGTTGACAAGACCTGCACCAGACAAGTTGCTGACAAATTTCTCTAATCTAGAATGTGAAAGATTAGCCTTTGTCAGCAAAGAAGTGGTTTTGATTCCTTCTTGACCGCATTGATCTGTAGCTACCAAGAGATCGGCTACAATTTGCATGCTGGTTCTATATACGACCATTAATGAGTTTGAGATTCACTCTGATATAAGAGTATAACTGTAAAAGTGATCAAATACATATAATATTAATTTGATTTCGTAGATATTGTCTTCAGAACCTGCTATTCCATGGTTTGATAACTTCATCGGTGTAGCTTACCGTTATTATGAAATACGTATGAATGTTGTTCCATTATTTTCTGATCTGAAGAAAGCACAGATTTTTTGGCGAGAGACTATACATTGGTGGAACGACCACTCGATCAAAATTAGATTTGTCGAGACTGGTGACAATTACTGGTTCATACTTGGTGGAGAATCCCGTAAGGCTCAAGACAACAAGTTTCTTTTCAAGGTACTTCCAAAGTCTGAACATTATGATCGCTTCAAGAAGGGACATGAAGGCAGTGCATATCTGCGTTTAGGTACTTGGGCAAAAAAGTTCAAGAAAGATGTAAAGAACGACGCAAAATGTAACTGCGGTCACATAAAGGAGGATCATGAAGAAGGAGATGGTAACGATGCTTGTCTCTTTGAAGACTGTGACTGTGAGAAGTTTGAAACTTTCCAAGTAAACTTGTTAAAAAAGAAGAAAACTGTCACTAACATCAAGTTCCTCACAGAGGCTGAAGTAAAAGACGATGTATTAGCATGGAATTGTTTTTCAGTTAACAAGTATGCGGAAAAAGATACTAACTAATTATCTGAAAGATCCACTCTTACATGATCGCCAGGATAAAACTCTGAAAGTTTTTTTGAATAGCAGTCACCACACAAATGTCCATCTATTTTCCATTCTTTCATAGCTAAGTATACATGTTCCATGTCTCCATCACAAACTGCACATTTTTCAGAGTTCATACATGTAATCACTTTTGATTTGTTATAAAAACCATATTTTGTTAAATAGAAGCTTTTTTTATAAATTACCGGTAGAATGTCTGGCCATTGTAACCTCCTGCAAGATTTTACTCTGGCCGGATATCTGCCTTAGAATTGATTAAATTCCTGAAAATGTTTTTTTGATGGATTCTATTTCTTCTTGTTCTTGTCTAATTTTTGAGTCTATTACTTCTAACATGGATTTGCCGTAAACCTGGTTTGAGAAAAAGTTGTGAGCAGTGTTAGCCTCATCTATCTTTTCTTCAACCTTAGAATCTTCAAGAAACTTTGTTACAACCTTGTCTGTAGTTTTTAGAATTTTTGTGAACAATCCAATATTCTGAATCATCTTTTCTAACTCAGAAATATCCTTCTTGAAATCATCATTTTTTCCTATAATGTTTTTGTGAATAATCCTTGCAGTAACTGCAACAAAAAGATTCTGTGCATATTTCTTGTATCTGTTTTGAGTATTACTTCTGTCGTATCCCAATTCATTTTTCGCATACTCACGAATTAAGTGTGGGAATAAAAAGTATCGATAATCACATTCTAGCTCATCATCAAAGACAGTTTCATATTTTGCACCCTTGGGAAGATATTTTCCTATGCCGCCATACACGTCATTTGGTTTCTGTTCAAAATATGAGACCATTGAGGCAATCGCAGTATCATCTTTGATTCTACATTTTTCTTTTTTATCTGATAGGTATTTGTTGTAAATTTCATTACCATCGAATTTAGCTTTTTCCGAGGATGGAAGGTTCAGCCAGGAGCCCTGTTGGTGTTCATAGAAATAGCCTATCCTTTGTAACATGGAATGTATTGCTATATGGTAATCCTCTAGCGAGACATAGTCCTTACCTTTAATGGCATTCTGGGAGTTCCTGTACTTTGTGATATTTCTCTGGTGTTCCTCATCTTTGGTTTTAATAATAGTAACCAAAACTTCTGCATCCAAGTTGTTTGTTTTCTTTTTTCTGTCAAGAATACTCTTAGATGTCTGTGCGCCATTGACAATTTGTGCTCCTCCTAGGCTAAGCTGATTATTTTTCATCGAGTAATTATCTACAGTTATAGTAATCCCATTATTCCATTCAAAGAATTTGTGGGGATCTTCTTCTAGAGTTTTTGTAATTCCTTTGTTAATTGATCCTTTTCCGCCAAGATGTTTTCTAATATTTGACTCGAAAGCGTAGTGCTCATTTCTTTCTACAAAATCTGCATAGTCAAATGCAGAAACAATACAGCATAATGCATTATCATGCTCGAGGCATTTTAAAATCCTTAAACTAGACTTTTCACCTTTGGCTGGTTTCTTAATACGTTCCCACAATATTTGATAGACCTGTTCCTTTCCCACAACTTTCAAGATGCTTCCAAAGATATTGTAACTCATCTCGTCTGATCTTTGATTGTTCTAATTTTTTGAACCGATCTACATCCTTAATGAATTTGTCAATTGCTCCTATAGAATGAGCCTCACCATACTTTGATTGAAATAATCTAATTTTTTTTTCTGAAGTATCCACTAAATACGCGTCAATTCCACAATCATATGCGCCATCAATTATTGCATTTTCTGCAACATCTTCTAGTACTTCCTCAACATATAACAAATGCCATAAAAGATAGAGGTGTCCCTTTTCTACTTCATTTTTTGCACCATTCATGAATTCAACGATGCTTGCATCTACAGTATGCGTTGCGAATCCTTCAAGAGGTGCACTTGATTGTTGAGATAGAAGAGCACGTCCCTCTTCACTATAATCTAAGAGAGTTGCTTCTTTAGATGTCAATTTTGATCCTGCTTTTTTGTCCTGCTTAAGAAAGGGTGGGTGATTATAGAATAACCTAGATCAAAGAGGTGAGGGAGAGATTTGAACTCTCGACTTCGGGCTTTGCAGGCCCACGCACTACCGGACTGTACTACCTCACCGTAGTAAAAAAAACACAAAATCACCAATTAACTCTTTAGATTAAGACTTGTTAAATTGCTTAGAAGCTAGTTTAACGTCCTCTGCCTTTACAGTTTTCCTTCCAGCATGATTTGCATCCTCAACAGCATTTTTGGCAATCACTTCGGCCATTTCCTCTATAACTCTTCTAAGCTCGTTAGCTGATTCATCACTTACCCGTTCGGCACCAGATTTTTTTAAAATGCGGTACATTGCTGACAACCCTAATTCTGATGACTTCATAGTTTTTTTTGTTAAACGCATGATAAAAGATCATTAGTAAAAAAATTCCAATACAAGTATGATTAAAACAGACTATTTTAGGCAGCCCAAGTTACCAGTCATATGACATGGCTTTATGATACTCACATTCATCTTTCTGATACAGAATATGAATCTGACATCCCACTGATTATGAATTCTATGAAAAAACTTCGCATCAAGGCATGCTGTGTTTCGATGGATTATCCTTCCTCGATAAAAACTCTAGAGCTTGGAAAGCAAAGTAATTTCATATTACCGTTCATAGGGGTTCATCCAGAAAAAGCACAGGATGATACTGAATCTGTTTTCAAACTAATCGATGAAAATAATGAGATAATTTCAGGAATAGGTGAGATTGGATTAGATAGTACGTATACAAATTATGATGAAGAATTCCAAAAACAGAAAGAAGTTTTTAAAACTCAGCTTTCTTTTGCAGAAAAATTTAGAAAGCCAGTTTCAATTCATTCTAGAAAAACACTTGATGATATACTTGAAATCTTACCATCATATAACATTCCCAGTGTTTTATTGCATTGGTTTGATGGAAGCAAAAAACAACTACAAAATGCAATGGGTTTGGATTGCTATGTTTCATTTGGACCAGTAATGGTTTACTCGAAAGATAAGCAAGTTTTACTATCAAAAGCAAACAAAGATAGAGTTCTTGTAGAGACTGACGGACCTGTAAGATTCTCTCGATGTTTTAATAACAGAACTGCACAGATCAGTTTTATTCCGAGTGTAATATTCTGTGCATCTAAGGTTTTAGATACTAATTATGAAGATATGTGTAGAATATTAGAACAAAATTCTCAAAGATTTCTTATTATATAGATATAAAAAACCCACAAAATTTCTCAGTTTAGTGGATAGGATAAAACGACTTTCAATGATAGTCTTAAAAGACAACAAAGCTAAATTTGGCACTGATTTTAACGAAAATAAAAATGTCCTTGATAGTCTATCTAAAATTACTTCTAAACCACTTAGAAATAGAGTGGCGGGATACATCACAAGATTAGTTAAGAATGAATTAATCGAGTTGCAAAAAGAAGAAAATATGAAAAAGCAGGAGAAAATAGAGGAAGAAAACGAACCAGTAGATCTAGTTACGGAATCAGTATCCAAAGAAGCACCACTGACTGAGACATCCTGATTATCGTACTATAAGATTAATTTTGTACTAATAACTAGTCAGTGTATTGATTACTATAAAATTAATGAGCGGTGCCAAAAAATCATTTTCTACTGATAGCATGACGGTAAAAGAAAGTAATATGACATTAAATGAATTAATTGATCATCTTATACAAATTAAGCCAAAGAACACCATAGAATTTGATACAAAAAACTTACTCATAGCGGTAAATGGAATAGATTCTTCAGCCCTGGATGGTTATAATACTAAATTATGTGATAATGATGTTGTTAGTATTATCCCAATAATTCATGGTGGAACTCATTCTAGAATGCGATTTTCGATAATGCATTCAAACGTAGAAATATTTCATGTGTTAAATGACAAGAAATTTCATGTCGAATTTTTGAAAGAATTAAGAAACAATTATCCCTATCTAATTCTTCAAGCATTACATTCTCAGTTTATACTTGGAGTAAACCATGCCAAAAAAATACTTGCAGTATCTCTTTATGCAAAAAAAAATAAAACCCTACTATCAAAAAAAATTGAAATTGACATACTGCTGAGATTTGCTGGCACGACACAAATCTCTCATGCGATTAAGATTGCTGGCAGAAAACCAAATAAGGATTTTTTCATAATTGCTATAGGCAAAAAATCTACTTTAAGTAAGCTCCATTCTGAACTTAAACCATCACTTAATCCAAAACAATTTTCAAAAAGTAACCATCAATATCTTAAAAAACAATTTAAAACATCCAAAAAACAAATATCTACAGTTTCTTCAAAAAATCCGTTAGAAGATATTATTGTTGAAAGAGCTGCCTTATTATTCTGATTCACGCTTTGATTTTTCTAAACTAAATATCCCGTCAGTCTTTAAAATAGACGTACCAGTTTTATTTCCAAATATTTCAATTAATATAATCCAGTCAGGCACATTCAATGAAACTTTGTTTGAAAATAGACCCGCAATCTCGATAATCATTTCCTGCGAGGAGATATCTGAATTTCTTTTTTCAATTGTTATTCGATAAGAATCATTTTTTTGAATAGTTTTTTTCAGTTTTTGTATATTTTGTTTTATTTTTTCTATATCCGTATCACATTCAAGTTGAATAGGAATTATTCTTAGGCAGTATCGTACAGACCAAGGCTCATCTTTTATCTTTCCTTTTACATAATCTATAATTTTTGATGTCTCAACATTTGTATTAACAAATAAAATTCCTCTCATGTCACTTTTGTAAATTTCTGGTTCTCGATCACCAGATTCGGTTAATATTTTCGATATCTCATTTTCTGTTTCTGATTCGAGATTTCTTGCACAAGTAATTAACAGATTCAATTAAGTTCTCTTATCTCCTTTTCTGGAATATCACCTTTCCTTAGAATCTTAATATCATCTCCCACAATTTCAACAATTGTTGATTCACTTTGGCTTGGAATAATTCCTCCATCAATCAGTAAGTCATATTTGACTAAATTCTTACTATATTCATTAGGATCAGTGAATGGTGCAGTACCAGAAATATTAGCACTTGTTCCTACCAAAAGTTTACACTCTTTAAGAAGCGATAAAACACATTGGTTGTTAGGCACACGCACAGCAATTTTTTTACCAAGACCCAGTGATTGCCGAATTTTTTCATCTTTTACCTTTAATACCAGAGTAATCTGACCGGGCCAAAATTTTTCTGCAATTTTTGTTTCCAGCGTATTGAATTCGGCAATTTTTTCTAATTCCGTTTTAGATAGACCTAGTATAGGAAATGGTTTTGTTTTTTCCCTTTTTTTTATTTCATACAAACGTAAGACTGCCTTCCTATTGTATGGATCACACCCTATACCGTAAACGGTATCAGTGGGAAAAACTATAATTTTACCAGCTTTGATTTTTTTAATTGCTATTTTGATATCTGAATCAGCGCATGAAACTTTCAAGTTTTAACAGTTTTTAATAAATTTATTCTAACTAAATAGTTAATCCAAAGTCTTCTGAGAAATCCCTAAAAGTTTTGTATGCTGAAAGAAATTCTTGTCCGGACGAACTAATTTTATATCTACAAGATCCCTTTGAGTTAACTTGCTCTAAAAGACCCTGTGATACTAAATTATTCAAAATTGTTGAAAGTCTGCCATGTGAGATATTTGCCTTTCTTATTAGATGCGTAATACTTGTACCATCATGTTCGTCAACACCGTACATAGTCGTGTCTAAAATTTCCCCAACTATTTTGATATGTGTTCTATACGTAGCCATATTCCCACACATTCTTGATATTTTTAGTATATGATCTAGAACAATATTTTTCGATATACCATGAAGATAAATTATTTTGACAACTTTCACGTACTGATTAGTGTGAGTGAAAAACTACACATTTTCATCAAATGTAACCTTTCGTAGCGGAATTTTTAATATTGGAATACCTAATGATATCAGGCCACAAATTTTTATAAGAATTGAGGTTATATACAAAATAGTTTCTGGAAATACAAATGAATACCAGCTGATAAATTCCCCAAATCCTAGAAGACCCAAGCCTAAGGCAACAAAAAGTGTAGCCTTTTTTCTTCCATTAAAATACGATATCATGGTTTCTATTGAACCATATACCAACAAAATGAATGAAACGGCACGCAGTATGTGTTCAATGGAAACAAACGACACTAAAAATAATGGCATTATTCCTACCGACCTAAGATATCTTGATTTAGGAAAGAAAGTTTTGATTGTGTGAGAAAATGCAATAAACCAGTATCCTACTGCTTGAGAGGCAACTCCAAGTGTTGTAATACCACGATTGATCTTTCCTGTTTGCGTAACCATGTCATCAAGAATATATCCAAGTGCTAGAATTCCAAAACCGATTCCAATAGCAAAAAAAGCTATTGATAACCTGAATAATGTAGGACTCCCAGTATTTTTGAAACCAAAATATGAAATACATCCAATTGTAATACCAATTGCAAACCCAACTAAATTTAAAATACTTTCATGTAAAAATTCCAATTACACTAACTGGAAATATGTTTTAAATAAGGTTTGAGAACAAGTTTTCTTACTTTCTAATTTCATAATGTTAATCCCATTCATCTAACGTGCCAGCTTTTTCACCTTCAGTACTTCCAGCATAATCTCCTAGTATGTCCGAATATGTTGAATCAGCATGCGCAACATATCTAACATATTCGCCATAACTCATCTCCAAATCACATTTAGTGCAAGCGACTAGAGAAAAATCAGGAGTCAATTCTGCATCCTCTTTACATTTTGGGCACTTTATCTTCATGTATCACGTTTAACATATTATCTATTATTATTATTGATCTGAAAAAAATAAAAGGAGTAACAAATTAACCAAAACATGGCTCGTACTTGCACTAAATGTAAAAATGAAATTCCCGATAATGAAGAATTAGAACCTGTTCCATCTTCTTATCCTTGTTGTACCAAATGTTGGGGTGAATGGAAGGAAAACCGTGTTATGGTAATAAATGAAATGAGGTTGGATATGTCATTAAAGGATCATCGTAAACTACTAAAAAAACACGAAAAAGTGTTCGTTGGTGTATTAACTCCTGAGGGAGATATTGTTGATTATACAAACGAAGAAAACAGAAATCCAGAAGAACAACCTGCCTAAAAACCAATTAGTTTTCTAGCGTTTTCAGGAACTAACAGGACTAGTTTCCTTTTTGAATCCTCCTCTAAATTTTTAATCGCATTTTGAATTGAAATAGATATAATCCTCTGATTTGAATTCTCCAAACTCAAGAATATTTCAAAAATAGCATCTAAATTGAACGCGATTATCTTTTGGGGTGAATTGATTATATGTCTGATATAATTTGAAAACATTGTATATCTATTTTCTTCAGAAACTGTACATAGAACTTCGAGCCATGTCTTGAAGAGTTTTGAAAAATTTGGAAATGGGATGGTAGGTCCAGCTTCTAGCGCATTATTGATAATTTCTGATTTTTCAGGATCTGACATTGAGAAAAATTCCATCATTCTTTTCTTAAGAATGGGCTTCCGAAGAAAATCTGGAAGGCTTGCAAGATTTATTATTATATTTCCTGCGTAATTTGGTTCAGACAATATAACCATTGTTTGTAACATGGTATTAACCATAACTTGTTGTTGAAATAAATAGATGAAAATTGTAGCAAGTTTGTATGCCCTCAACTGTAGCAGTAGGTGGCTTCTTTGGCGATGAAGGCAAGGGAAAAATCATCTCATATTTGTCAAAAAAAGACAATCCTTCAATTGTTGTTCGTGGAGGAGCTGGACCAAATGCGGGACATACAATCAAAGATGGTAACACCACTTACAAGGTTCGTATGCTACCAAGCGGATTTCTAAACAAAAACGCCAAAATTATGATTGGACCTGGTGTAGTTGTTAACCCTGAAGTCTTTTTTAAAGAAATACAAGAATTTGGTGTGTCAGACCGGGCATTATTGGATAAGCATTGTGGAATAATAGAGCAAAATCATTTAGATCAAGATTCTAAAGGTAGATTAAAAGAAAAGATTGGAAGTACTGGTTCAGGAACTGGTCCAGCAAATGCTGAACGTGCTATGAGAACCTTGAAGATGGCAAAAGATGTTGAATCACTCTCTTCCTATATAACGGATGTACCAGATCAAATTAATTCCGCACTGAAAAATCAAGAAAATATTCTAGTAGAAGGTACTCAAGGCACTCATCTTTCACTATGGCATGGTACTTACCCGTTTGTTACGTCTAAGGATGTGACTGCATCGGGTATATGTGCTGATATTGGCTTAGGACCAAAAAATGTCAACGAAGTTCTAGTTGTGTTTAAGGCATACTTAACGCGTGTTGGAACTGGACCCATGCCTAATGAGCTAGACGCTAATGAAACTGAGCAGAAAGGATGGGCTGAATTCGGTACAGTCACGGGCAGACCTAGACGTGCGGCGGAATTTGATTTTGCTTTGGCACTAAGGTCAATAATGCTTAATTCTGCAACTCAAGTGGCCATCACAAAATTAGATGTAAGATTTCCTGAATGTGCAGGCGTAAAATCTATTAGTGATTTGGATAACAAGGCTAAGTCTTTTATAAAAAATATTGAAGACAAGTTAAAAGTACCAGTCACGCTTATTGGCACTGGTCCACTAATAGATGATGTCATAGACCTTAGAGCATAATCATTTTTTGGTTATACTTTAATTTGGTGTTTATCATTAATTTTTTGTGAATAAACTTCCAAACTATATTGAGGTAAACTCACCTTTAGAATTTTCTAGATTAGTTTGTGCATTGGAAAGGGCTACTAGGGTATCATTTCTCCATGAGCATAAAGGGAAGAAAGTACTTTCAGTGCAAATGGACATGCTTAAAGAAAGTCCTGTAATTTATTATACTCCAATTGAAAAATTTGGTCAATTTCTTAGTTATGGTTTCAAATCAGGTAAAGAAGAATCTTTAATGGTTGATTCTGCTATGGATACTTCCAAGGTCTTTTCACCAATTGTAAAAATTAAATCGTTACCGCAATCACTTCAAGCATCACCCAGTGATATTGCTGAAAAATATCAACCAATTGAATTTGAAGATCTGGGAAGCCTAGCGAAGCTTAGTTATGGCTTTGAGGAAGCACCATTTCCACTATTTTCATTTCCATTTAAGGGAAAATGGTTAATCGGCGTATTTCTTAACTTCAATGAGGATGGAGATTCGTATTTCTGTTATGTATCATTAAATGAGGAACCAGATAAACCATTTTTAAAGCATACAACAACTAATGCAACGCGACCTGTCTTTGTAGATAATACTGTTGAACATGGTTATTCTTACATCAAAATAGTTAAACTACACGATACACACCCATTGGTCAACTATGACCAAATTCAAAACTAGAATTCGTCAATCATCGAGGAATAGTAGAATTATACTTGCTAATGATTACCGTTCAGTAAACAAGAAAACTGTTTCACAAACGATCCAAAATATCAAAAGATTACACAAATTTCTTTGTGGAATCAAACTAAACTTCCATATGTTACTTCCACTAGGAAACGAAGAAATTATTAGAATCAATAAAACCGCCCATCAATATGGACTTCTAACTTTTGCCGATATAAAACTGAACGATATAGGAAATACAAATCAGATAACGTCAAACATATTATGGCATCTTGGATTTGATGCGATTATAGTTAATCCAATCATGGGTCCTAAAAGCCTAAAGAAAATTGTTGTACATGCACACAAACTAGACAGGGGCGTGATTGCATTATGTCACATGAGTGCACCTGAGGCTAAAGCATCCTATGAGATTAATGTAAAACTTTCAAAAAATTCAAAGCCTAAACCGTTGTATCAGATGTTCTTAAAGTGGGCTATATCAAACAAAGCAGACGGGATAATTGTTGGAGCAACTTTCCCTAAAATTCTAAATGGCTGCAAAAAAATTGCTGGCAAAAAACTTGATATTTATTCACCAGGTATTGGTGTACAGGGCGGTAATGCAAAGAAAGCAATTGCGAATGGGAGTGACTTTCTCATTGTGGGAAGAACAATTCTTGATTCAAAAAATCCTGTACGTACTGTAAAACAACTGTTATCAGACAGTGTTTAAGAGAAATTCATTTGTTTTTGATAGCACGTTTTTCGCATTTCTAAATGTAGTCTTTTTTAGGGCATCATCATATTCCAGCCAAACGAAATCATTATGCTCATGAGATAGACTAATTTTTTTCTCATTAGTTTTTGCCAGGAAAAAAATTACTTTTTTATGAATATCTTCACTTTTAAATCGAAAATCATATTCCACGGATTCTTCAAAACCATCTATAAATTCAATATCTGAAATACCTGTCTCTTCTTTTGTTTCCCTTAACGCTGTTTCATGTGGCGTTTCACCCTCCTCAACTTTTCCCTTAACAAAATCCCAATGCCCTTGAGGATAATTTAATAACAGAAATTCATTTTTGTTTGAAGTATTTCTAAACAGAACAATACCTGCAGATTTTTGTTCTCTCATATTTGGATAGATTGTATTTCAGTTTATTTAGGTTATTTAGGTTATTTTCCCACGCGTCTTTTTCTTTTCTGAAATGTGCGTATAGCTCGCATGAGATCAATTTTTCTAAATTCCGGCCAAAAAATATCCAGAAAAACCAATTCACTATATGCACTTTGCCACATCAAAAAACCACTCATTCTTTTTTCACCCGAAGTTCTTAGAATCATATCAGCTGAAGGCTGCGGAAGATGAGAAGTGTACAGGTTAGCTTCAATCACATCTTTGTTGACATCTTTGGCATCCAACTTTCCATCTTTTATCTTATAACCTATCTTTTTGACTGCATCAACTAGTTCATTTTGACCACCATATGCAATCGCAATATTGAGAAAATGCTTATCATAATCTTTTGTTGCATCATCTAATCTTGATAGCACATTTTTTATTGAATCTGGTAATAACTCAATTCGTCCTATTGCTTTAACTTTCATTTGGTTTTTATGAATTCTGGGATCATTGTAGAGCTTTTCCAGTCGTGTTTTAATTAACTCATATAGATATTCAAGTTCTTCATTTTTTCTATCTAAATTTTCAGCTGACAGAACATATAGCGTTATGATTTTTATATCAAATTCCTCACACCAATCAAGAAGGTTCTCAACCGCATTTGCACCTTTAAAATGACCATGTTTTGACATGATTAAATTTCGTTTTGCCCATCTACGATTACCATCTAGAACTATAGCTATATGGTTAGGTACATCTCCTTTAACAACTTCTTTTTCTAGTCTTTTAGCGTAAAATCTATAGAGTCCAGACAAATTCAATGCCACATCTAGTATTCCGTTAATATCTACTCACCATTTCCTATACGATAAGATTGAGGAGAGACTGATATGTGTTATTGCAAAAAGATTCTATCCAACACGACGAAGTTTTTATTGTTATAACTATTTCTTTTTTCTGTATCTACGGATCAAGAGAGTTGCGGATGCAGCAGTCACTCCAAAACCTATTACTAAAGGCAAGAGCAAGGAGAATGAACTTTCTTCGTAGATTAGTATATTTGTAAACTGGTATACAGTTGGGTATAGAGAAACTAGTACTATCACCCTAAGAATATCACTGATATGTCTTAATTTTCTGTTTAACCAATTATTAAACAGAATTCCTACAAATATCGTACCAATACCAATCCATAAAAATGGAACCATGCCAGAAACAAATTGTCCTATAACAATCTTGTCAGTAATAATATTAAAAATTCCTAAATCAGTAGGAAGATTTTCTGCGCCAACATTAGTTATACCAGCTGGTATGGATCCAGCTATTAAAATTAGTCCAGTGATCAACGTAAATAACCTAATGAATCCTTCCGGCGTAGGCTTTGCCCAGTTAGACCATGCTTTATCAATATCAAATGCTCTGATCAAGAACGCACCGCCAAGAATACCTACTAACACAGCAAAAATTTCAGCTGTATATCCGGTGAGTACTCCAATTCCACCAATTAATAATAAAATACCTGGTACGCCTAAAAAAAACTTTGAATATCTTGGATCGTACACTACCATTTTTAGGAATTTACCGAATAATGCATAGGAATGTTCAATCGTTCTACTAACTTTCATAACTACTCTTTGCACTGATACAACTGGAATTACATTTTGAATAATAGGAATAACCATTTCGTCATCTTCACCATCAGAAACTATCACAGCTCCGTCAGCAGGAAATTTCTTTAATACTAATTTTATTTCTGAAGCAATTTTTTCGTCTCCCTGCACACTTCTACTTTCTACTCCTGCTACTGTAATCACTTGTGCTTTGTAACCATTGCTAACTAAATCTTCATATGTTTTTATTGCAGAAAATATTGCATTAGAATCCGCATCTTCAGGATCTTCAAGCGCTAATCTTTGTGCCGCTTCAATACAAGCATTTCTTCCAATCACCGGAGTTGAAATTCCAGCCTTTTTTCCTACATCATCATCTCTATCAACACAAATAACAAGTAAATTTGTGGCAACTGAAGCCTCAATATCCTTTTTCAGCTTACTGTATGGCATTATCATATTATACAAAAATTAGTTTTTAATATTTCCCACCATTTTGAATATTATTAGTGGTATTTGTGACTACATTTTACGGTCTTAATTTGTCTGATTTTTCAATGAGGTTTAGTAATTCTACCCTTAATTCATGAATTTTAAAAATTGTTTCATTAACAGAATCTGAATTATCACCATCTTTTATCAAATTTGCAACAATAACAGTCTCAGTAATCTCTTCATTCAGTTTTTTCAATACATCGATATAAGCTTTATAGCTTGCAGCCCATTCTTGTGGTACACCACTTAAAGTCAGTTCGATTATTAATGAATTTACTTGTGATTGAGTAACTCTTGCAGTGACAAAATATTCTTCGGGAGATAAGTTATGATTAATCAAATCCTCAAACGATTTCTCAATACCTGCTGACAGCATTGAGGTTCTTTCGTCAGTATCATCCAACTGCTTTTCAAAATCTGACACAACGAGTTTCATATCAGTATTCTCTGGAATCAGAAGGATTAGAAAACTAGCCGGTATAACACCAACAAGAATAGCTATAGTCACTACAATGCCCTTTTTTGATGCCATCTAAAAAACATAAAAATTTGTTATTTATAATACGTCCTTTCTTCGTGTTAATTTAAAAAAAATCAATTATTGTTGATTGCCTAAAATATAATCCAAAAATATCAAATTTTACCAAAATAGGTTATATATGATCCAATTATCACGTAAAAGATCATACATACATCTAGTCACTAGTTAAAAAAAATTTACAGCGTCTTGCTAAATACGACTCCGTTTGTTAAATGATATAATGGCAACTGCATATTGTGTAAAATGTAGGGAGAAAAGAGAAATTAAGGATCCACAAGAGACCAAACTAAAAAATGGCAGACCAGCTGTAAAAGGAACATGTCCAGAATGTGGAACCAATGTTTTTCGAATAGGTAAACCTTAAGCATTTTACTTTTTTCAACTAAACCCATATAGGGGAAACTGTGTTTTCCATTTTAATGGCAAAGACTGATTATGAAAATATGTTGAAACGTATTGAAAAACACTTGTCTAAAAATTCTAACTCTCTTGATACTAGGTTTGAGCTTCCACCTGTCGACATTATGTGGGAAGGGCAAAGAACTTTCTTTAGAAATTTTGCTGAATTTCCAAAAATAATGCGTCGAGATCCTGCCAAATTATTGCAATATTTATCAAAAGAATTTGCAGTTCCTGCTGAGAGAGTTGGTGATAGTGCAATGTTTATTGGAAAAAGAGAACCTGATGATTTTACACGTCTTCTAAAAATTTATGTTAGTGATTATATCAAGTGCCCAACTTGTAAAAGTCCTGATACAAGAATAGAAAAAGAAAAAAGGATACATTTTCTTATTTGTGAGGCATGTGGGGCAAAATCTACAATTAAGGGTAAATATGCTTAATGTTTTCTGCACGTCTAATTAATCATAATAATACACGTCTGCTCAATATTTGTGATTCTAACTTACTAGGTAAAACTATCATTAGCGAAAAACTTTCCATTAAAATTAGCGAGTCATATTATGGAGAAAAATCCATTAAAAAAGCGGAAGCTGAACACTTGTTAAAAAAATGTGATAATATCAATATGGTTGGCAATGAGATAATTTCTTTATCAGTTGGTCTTGGAATAGGATCGGTAAAAGGTGTCAAAAAAATTGATGGAATTCCTTTTCTAATTGTTTTTAAAATGTAAATCATCACAATTATATACAAAAATACTTAATTTTCATTTATGGGTAAGCGTAAGGTCTTAAATGAAAGTGCATTAAAAGAAATTCGATTACCAGAAGAAGGAGAACTACTTGGAAGAGTGATTAAATTACTTGGCAGTGACCAAGTACTGGTTAAATGTACTGATGATATTACAAGACGGGGAAGAATTCGTGGAAAATTAAAACGAAGAATTTGGATTCGTGATAATGATATAGTTATAATTGCACCATGGGATTTTAAGCAAACTGAAAGAGGTGATATTGTTTGGAGGTTCACACTTAGTCAAGTTGATTGGCTAAAGGATAACAAACATATCCCAAAAGATTTCTGAATTAAAAATATTTTCTAACTGGTATGAATTGAAAATGTTTTTTGAGAATTTTGATGATAATGATTATTTTTTTAATGTCAGTAACAAATCAAAATCAAAAAAACATTTTCTACCTGATGGATTTAAAAAAAATAAAACAGTTAATGAAGTTTTAGATAAACCAACTATACTAACACTGCATGGTATGATAAAAGATAAAATAATTTCTTATGTTAACGGCGTTGTCCGTGCTGGAAAAGAATCTGTGGTATTTTGGGCAGTGTCTCCATCTAAACACAATATTGCGATGAAAGTTTATCTGACTTCAACTTCAAGTTTCAAAAAACGCTCTCCTTACATTGTAGGCGATCCACGATTTACTAGAATGAGAAAAAATACAAGAAGCATGGTTTATCTTTGGGCAAAAAAAGAATACAAAAATTTAATTCGTTGTGATAAAAGCGGACTTGCAGTAGTTAAACCAATAGCAGTAAAAAAAAATGTTCTTGCTCTGGAATTTATTGGAAGAAACGGTATACCAGCAAAAACACTTGTCGAATCACAAGTCAATGAAAAGGATTACAAATCAGCCATATTCATAATTGAACAACTTTACAAACAGGCAAATCTTATTCACTGTGACTTTTCAGAGTATAATATATTTAAAACGAAAAAAGGTTTAATTCTATTTGATCTTGGATCAGCTATTGACTTGGAACACCCAAAAGCTCGAGAATTCCTCAAAAGAGACATTAATAACATCTCAAGATTCTTTGTAAAAAGGGGGTTAACTGTGGAAAATCCAATTGATGTGTTTAACAGAATAACAAATGAGCTTTGAAAAATTAATAAGAATACCAGAAGACCGGATAGGAGTTTTAATTGGTAAATCTGGAAACACAAAATCTGAAATTGAAAAAAAATGCTCAGTATCGTTAGAAATTGACAGTGATTCCGGCGAAATTCACATTCGTGGTTCTGGGAACGTAGCTGACATCCAACCGTTCAAAGCGATGGAAGTTATCACAGCTATTGGACGTGGATTTTCACCAGAAAAAGCTATGTTGTTACTAGTGGGGGATAATATTTTACATGTTATGAATTTGCAGGAGTTTGTAGGAAAATCTACAGATCAAATGGAACGAATAAAAGGACGGATTATTGGTGAAAAAGGCAAAGCACGTACAAACATGGAAAATCTTACTAACACATCAATTTCTATTTACGGAAAAACCGTTTCTATCATAGGATCACCAAATCAACTGAAAAATACTATCGATGCAATTTCATCTCTTTCTAGTGGGAGTATGCATGGTTCTGTTTATAGTAAGTTGGAAGCTGTAAAACGACGTGAAAAATTAGAAAAATTACAATTATGGGAAAATCAAGATGTATTCTAAAGAATCTTTTAGTCAGATCTCTCCCAGTGAATTTTTTTACCGTAATAGAGACCTTGCGGGCTTCAGTAACCCAACAAGATCACTTTATACTGCAGTTCGTGAATTTGTAGAAAATTCTCTTGATGCATGTGATCAAAAAGGAATTTTGGCTGATGTTCATATGTCGATAAAAGCGGTTGATGCAGAAAAACCAGACCCAAAACAGTATATTTTAACCGTCAAGGACAACGGTCCTGGTATTGAGTCAAAACATGTACCATTGGCATTTGGTACAGTCTTGTATGGTTCAAAATTTGGTCTAAAACAAGCAAGAGGAATGTTTGGACTAGGCGCAACAATGGCAATTCTTTATGGCCAAATTACAACAAACAGACCTGTCATAGTGAAAAGTGGTACTGATGGAAAAACTCAAGATGATTATGAAATGCTTTTGGATATACAGAAGAATAAACCTGTCATACTAAAACATGAAACAAAAGAAGTCGCAAAAACTGGATTGTCTATCAGTATATGTTTAGAGGGTGACTATTCAAAAGCAGGTTCAAAAATACGCGATTATGTATACCAAACCTCATTGATAACACCATATGCAACAATAACTTTTGATGATCCAAAAGGAGAGAAGTATAGATATACCAAAGTTATCAGAACTATGCCACCTGCACCAACAATCATCAGACCTCATCCACATGGAATTGATGTGGAAACAATTCGACGAATGCTATTAGATACCCATTATCAGATCCCAACGGTTGATGATAAGATGATCATCAAAGTTAGGAAAGAGTTGGGATTAGCCAACAAAAATCTTAGTTACTCGGAAATAATGGACAAGGCTCAAAAAAAATGGAAAACTTTGACTCGGCCAGTACGTGTAGTAATTGCGATGATGTCATTTTTAAAAATGGATTTTGAAAAACTAAGCAAAACTACAATTGAAGACATCGACATAGGAAATAAGAAATTAACCTACTGGGACTTTGGTGAATCACAGTCTATTTCGATAGATATGGATCCTGAAAGTGATTATTATAAACAAATAGCAAACACTGTACAGGGTGAAACATTAACCTCATTTTTGACGAAACGCTTCCAAAGGGTAGGACCTACTACAGCTTTAAAATTTACTGAATTTGCAAAGTTCAAACCTGAACACAGAATTGGCACAATGACAAACCAGGAGCTTGTAAAACTTACTGATGGACTACAATCATTTGATGACTTTATGGCACCTGATCCAAGTTGTTTGGCTCCATTAGGTGAATCTCCATTGGAAAAAGGCATGGAGCGGTTTTTTGAACCAGATTTTCTTGCGGTTGTACAGCGTGGGGCTTCTGCCTATTCAGGATTCCCATTCATCATAGAGATGGGAGTTGCATATGGAGGAAAAATTTCTAGTCATGGAATTAAAGTTTACAGGTTTGCTAACAGAATCCCACTTCTTTATGATGAAGGAAGTGATGTGGTTTTGAAGGTTGTAAATGAAACTGATTGGTCACGTTATAAGATAAAAGGTGATCCACCATTGGTGATTGTATCACATATCTGCTCTACAAGAGTTCCATACAAAACAGTAGGAAAAGAAAATGTAGCAGACAGACCTGAAATTGAACGTGAATTAAAACTTGCATTATTGTCTCTATCTAGAAAATTATCTTCATTCATGTCTAAAAGAGGTCAAGCTGAGGCTGCTATAAAAAGAAAAAATCTTTATTCAAAATATATCCCATTGATAGCACAGTTTTGTACGGAGCTTGCTGGTAAAAAGAAAGAACCTGATTATAAAAAACTGATTATGGAGGAACCTATAGTTGAAGAAAAAACCTAAGAAAAAAATTTCAGAGGATAAGCAAAACCCACTTGTTGCTATTTTAAGAAAACATGGCACACAAATTTATGATGAGATTGACAAAGGGAATTTTCCAAAATTTTCAATTCCTAGCAGATCAGTAAGCAACATTGTGTATGATAAAAAACTACGACAATACATACTTGGGACAAATATGGCAGTTAGAAGTTCTAGAAATACATCTCAACTTCGTTCGTTTACTCAATTAATGTGGTTAGCATTTTTTGCTAACAGATTGACAAAGGACAAAAAATCTTCTACGCTTCGTGATGTTTATTATTCATCCCAGGCTTTTGAAATTGATTTTGAAGATCAGTCTGAATCTGATAACATAATAGTTGACCTTGAGGCTGTACTCACAAAACCAAGAGAATCTTTTCATGTATTTCCAGAAGAGCGAAGCAGTGTGTTTGGAGATTTAACAATAGAATATACTGTTCCTGGATATGAGGGCAAGAAAATGAATTTATCTGATCATCCGGATGGTTATGCTATTGGTCCAAGTTTGACCTCTTCAGAATTATTAGAAACAAGTGCTGAAGTTGTGATTGCTGTTGAAAAGGGTGGATTATTTACTAGATTTATTGAAGAACAAGTTGATAAAAAATTTAAATCAATTATAGTCGACACCGGTGGTCAGGCTCCACGTTCAACTAGGACACTTTTAAAAAGACTTCATGATGAATTGGACCTTCCTGTTATTATTTTAACGGACGGTGATGTGTATGGTGAACATATTGCGATGGTAATAAAATCAGGTTCTGCTAATGCAGCACATTTAAGAGAACTGACTGTCCCAGATGCAAAATGGGTTGGTGTATGGGCTACTGATATTGAAAAATATAAACTACCTACCATACCAATGACAGAATCTGACATAAAGAGATGTTATGACCTACAGAAAGATCCAAGATATCAAGAAGGTATTTGGAAGAAAGAACTAGAAGTATTCCTAAAAATTAAAAGAAAGGCAGAGCTTGAGGCATTCTCAAAGTATGGTCTAACAAACATAACTGACAAGTATTTACCACACAAACTTGAATTGGCTAAGAGTCTTTAGTTTATTTTAAGTGTTAACACACCGTTTCTATACTTGAAATCAGATATCTGCATTTCATTTGAACCCTCAATTATAACTTCTTTTGAAAAACCACCAGAGCCACGAACGTATAAAACTCCATCAATGAGTCTTACCATAATTTTATCATCAGGACCAGGTACTTCAGCTACAAAAACAAATTGATTATCTCCCTTAATCAGATCATAAACCCAATTCTTTGCTTCTGCTTCCCTAGCTTTGAATTTTGGTTTTTGATCTTTTGTCATTTTTTTAAGAATATGAACCCAGTAAATTGTGGTAAGTGCTCCCACACCTATTAAAATAAAATTTGCAAAGCTACTATCAGACTTTAAAGACATGATGTAAATAACCCCAATAACAACCAGCACGATAATGGGCATTATAAAATTCAGCGAATTTTCATTAGACGATATAGCCGTTTTACTAAATTTTGACAATTACTAACGAAATTCTTTTACCAAATATAAAGTATTTTTGAATAAACATATCATGAATCATGAACAAATCAAGAAAGATCTAATATTGGAAATTAAACTTAGTGAAAATCAGGCTGAGGTATTTTTATTGGTTGTTACGAAAGGAAAAATGTCAGTTAGTCGAATTGCAGAGCTTTCAGGTATAACCATTAATGAAGCTAAAGAAACGTCTCAAAAACTTGTTGAATTAGGCGGTTTTATAGATATGCCTAAAACTGAATATGAAGCAATGCATCCTAGATTCACCGCAGTAAATATGTACAGAAGAATGTGTGAACGAGAAAATATTGATTTTAAAAAAAATTTAGTTGTTGATAATATTGGTATCGTATTAGAAGGCCCATATGATGATGCAAGGACTAAATATAACAAAAAAAAGTGAAAAAATATGAACGAAACACCGTCTGAGATTCCAAAAACTCCGGAAATTTACAAATGTTGTGATAATCCACAGATAACATATCTTGCACCTGTTAACATAAACATTGATGAACGAACAATTGGTTCTATTGATGTTTGGCGTTGTGCTGCCTGCAAAAAAAAATTCTGTGAAGAAAAACAATTGGGAATAGAATCATTAACTGAGATTGTTGGTATGCCAAGAATAGGAGATGATGAAAAATGGGCTATAATTATAAGCAAACTTCAAAAGGGAAAAGACAAATGGAAACTTGTAAAATTAAAACAAAATGGAATTATAAAATATGAAACTGCTGATGAAAAAATTTTAGATCTTAAAATGAAAGATTACAAAATAATTGATGATTATCATACCAGTTTTCTGGTTGAAGATCACTTGAACCGGGCAGTAGAAATCTAGATTTACTTGAACCTAAAAGTACACGTAAACAGTGTTGATGGTACACAAATGGCTGCAAAAATGGGTGGGATATTTGAACTTGACGATAACACGTTTGAGTTTTCAGCAATAGCATTTGGACGTATAGGAGGACAAAACATTGGAGTAGAGCCATCTGAAGAAATGAACAACAAACTCAAAGAAAAAGGATATGATATTGATGAAGTTATTGACCTATTACAAAACAAACTCGTTTCAGGAAATTTCAGTATTCCTAATAATTTAAAACGTGAATCATTTATTGATGATTAGAATTCTGCTTCAGTTAACGCCTTTTCACAAGAACATGTCCTATTAGAAGTGAAATTTTCTGGCATTTTTTTTATTAATTCTACGAGAAGTTTTTTTGTAATTTCAACATTCTTAGATAAAGTATTAATTACTTCTTTAGCTGTAACGGGTTTTTCTGCCCACACATCATAATCTGTAACAGTAGAAATTGACGCATAACATATCTGTGCTTCTCTAGCAAGTTGACATTCTGGAACCAACGTCATTCCAATAATATCAGCATAGGTAGATTTATAGAATTTTGATTCTGCTCTTGTTGAAAATCTTGGTCCTTCAATACAAACATAGGTACTATTTTTGTGCATTGTTATATGCTGGTTTTCTGCTACATCTGAAATGATTTTTTGCAGTTCTGGACAAAAGGGGTCTGCAACTGAGATGTGAATAACTTTTCCAGCCTCAGAAAATGAATTTCTTCGGGATTTGGTAAAATCGATAAATTGGGATGGGAGAACAAAATCACCAGGTTTTATTTTTTCCTTCAGGCTTCCTACTGCAGAAGGAGCAATAATCCTTGTGATTCCTAATTCCTTGAAAGCCCAGATGTTTGCACAATAGTTTATCATATGTGGCGGAACAGAATGTTTTTTTCCGTGTCTTGGCATAAATGCAATTTTTTTCCCCTCAAACTCTCCAATTGTTATTACATCAGATGTTTTACCATACGGTGTTTCTATTATGATTTCCTTGCTGTCCTGCAACAATCCAGAATCATAAATTCCTGTACCGCCGAAAATTCCAATCTCCGCTTGATCTTCAACCATTAGTATTTCACCAATGAAATTGTTTTGTAGTCGCTTATTTCTTTAATTCCATTCAATTCAGTTAGTTCAATAATAAATGCAAAACCAGTAACTTTTGCTTTTACTTTTTCCACTAATACTGCAGCAGCCTTTGCTGTTCCTCCAGTAGCTAACAAATCATCGCATATCACAACCTGTTCATCATGATTCAATGCTGTTTTTTGAATTTCCATTACAGCCTTGCCGTATTCAATTGTGTACGAAGTTTTTTCAGTTTTTCCAGGCAATTTGCCTTCCTTTCTAAGCAAAACCATTCCTTTGTTATACTTTTGAGCAAGGGCACATGCAATAATGAATCCTCTAGACTCAATCCCTACAAATACGTCAACATCTTTTGGATTATATTGTTTTGAAAACTCTTCAACAATAAACGATAATGCAGATGGATCCTTAAGTAAGGGACTAAAATCCCTAAACAATATATCTTTTTTTGGAAAGTCAGGATATTCTGAAATTTTTTCCTTTAAGTTCATACAAATTTTAATAATTAATGATAATAAAAATTATTTTAATTACAGTATTATTGAATATCTATTTGGACACTACTAGTGTTCGTATTGTCACTTACTTGTATGGTATAGAAACCGAATGGCAAATCAGCAGGAATTATCCACGGAAGTGAAAAATTACCGTTTCCTGTTAAAGGTGTCTCTAATTCTTCAATTGTTTCCTGACTAGAATTAGCGATAATGATAATAACATAACTTACGACGGTTGGGGCTGTTCCCTTAATCACCACTGTTTCCCCAACTTCATATTCTGTTTTTGTTATGTCCAGTGATAAAATAATTCCTGTACTCATAGACACAGTCATGGTATTTTCTGCAGTGTCTAATTTGCTATTGATAATTATTTTCCAATCACCTAGTTCTGCAGTGGTCGGAATTCCTAACAAGTCTGTTGAAAAACTACCTGAATTATCTGAAAAGATTTCAATTTTACTTACAGTGTTTCCTGATGGATCAATAAGTGATGCTGTTAGTATCGAATCACTATGTTCTGTTTGACCACTAATAACAAGCTGTTCCCCTGGAAGATAAGATTGTTTAGGTGGAGTTAACGAAATATCACCAGAGCCAGATTGTACTCCAACTGCGAATTTGGTCGAGTCTTGGATATTTGCTTTTGAAACTACAGCTTTGTACACTCCTGTAGTATAACCATTCAAGTCTAATTCGTATCTATGTTCACCTGCAGAATTTGTTGTTATAGTATCAGAAAATTTACTATTATCTGATGGATCAATAATTGTAAGCAATAAAGAAGTTGATGGAGGTCCTACTATGTTTAGGAATGCAGCAGAAGACCCGGTACCAATATAGTTTGTTTTATCCGTTAATACAACAATTTGGGTTGTTGGGTATTGACCAATACCAAACAAATGAGCATCTGATTCATTCTGATGCTTTGTTATCAAGACGTACGTTCCAGTTTCAAATGCAGTATCAGTTGTAAACTCGTATTGTATTTCTCCAGCTGAACCAATTTTTATAATATCAAAATGAATGATTTTACCATCAGGATCTTTAACAAACAGTGTAAGATCTTTGTTAGGTATACCATTACCCGTAAAAATAACAGTATCTCCTGCATTATATCTTGTCGCGGCAGTAGAAATACTCAATAATTTGTCAGACTTTAATTCAATCTCTCTTAAAATATGTTTAACACCATTTTTTAAAAGGTATGTTTTTGTACCTATAATTTGATCAGTGGTTATCATTTCTTCAAAAGACCATTTTCCGTTTGCATTGATATCCACTACACGTATTGTTTCTAAGACATCTTGTTCATTATTTATTGATAATATGATTTGGGTTAAAGGCGGTCCATTGCCTGATATAGATAGTGTATCTTCCAGTCTTACTTCTCGAGGAATTTCAGTGATTTCAAACTCAGTGGCTTGCTGTAAAAATCTATTTTTTGATTCAGAAATATTAATAGTAGTACTTTGTAGATCTCCAAACTCATTTTTTATTATAAATTCGCTTGTACCGGGATTAATATTACTCGGAATATGTAAAGTAGTTATAAAATTCCCCTGTTTGTCTGTTTTAACGGATTTTAGAGAAATATTATCAAGATAAAATTGTAATGTCTGCTCTGAATTGAATCCACTAGCCACCAATCTTACGTTTGAATCAACTCGAAGTTTTTCTGGGATAAATTTTTTCGTACCATAAAGACTACCTGCCGTTTCTTTGGTTTCCTCAATCATTTTTGCATCCTCTTCAACAACTGGTGATGTTTGTGAAATTTCCTGAGATAAAGTATTACCTGTATCTATTTGGTTTTCATTTTGATCAAGTATTTTCCAGGTAATTCCTGAAGCCTTTTTGTCCGTTATAACACCAAATTTTACCGATTCGCCTGGTTTTAATGGATTAGTTGCAGTAAATACTAAGAGCTGCCCATCAGGATTTTTTGCAGCACTCCATCCTGGTTCCGACTTAAAAGATTTAAACGAATTGTCTGGACCCAACCACATTCTAATTGTCTTTATATTTGACGTGTTTCCTTCCTCATTTTTAAATTCAATAATTATTGTATTCTCAAAACTTTTTGCATCTACGAAAATATTTTCAGCAGCTTGTACTTCAGAAATTGAAAATATTGTGAAAATAGACAATAGTAATATCATCGAAGATAAAATTACATATTTTGAATAAACTAGCATGTTATTCATGAATCTCACGTCTACAATTAAACTTTAATTAAATTTCATTTTAACTTTATAATTAAAATGTGTATATATTAGGTGCAATCATTGTTTTTAGATTAATTATTCGGTGTTAAATTTTGATGTTGGCGTATACGTTCAGCAATTAACCTGTATAATGCACGCAATCGGTTTCTTGTCTTTTCTGTTAAAAAACTTGTTTCCTGCAAGGCAATTTTTCCACATATGTATCTACAAACTTCTTCCTTTTCAAATTGACCCCAATAATCATCATGTTTCATCCATAATGCCTTTAGATTCTCAACTAATCCTTTTTTCCCTTGAGATAGTACCTGCTCTTTAGTAATAGTGGTATATCCTTCTTTTCGCAATTTTATTTCATAAGTTTGATTTACAGCATACAAGTAGTCTTCGATTACTATATAATCTTCAATTGACTGGAGGAGTTCACCATCACTCTCAAAAAATATGGTTTGAGCAGGTGAGAATTTGTTGGTTTTTAATTGTTCGGCAATTCGTTTAGATTCATAATCATTGTCAAGAAGTATGAATGTATTATAACCATGATTTCTATAAAAAATTGATAGAGGTAATACTGAATTTTTGTTGTAAGCTGGTATAACATTAAGAGGGTTCATTGATATATTTGGATCCTGAAGGAATTTATCAAAAGCATTCAAGTACATTGTATCTGACATAGTTTCTACTATAATCAGAGGGCGTGAATTAGTACCTATTTCTCTATCAATAATTGAATCAACTAATCCTTTCGCTAAACCATAAAGAATTGGTGTGAGTGTATCATCATCTGCATTCCAGTAATCATAGTAGATTCTACTTAGATGTTTTTTCTGATCAAGTTCAACAACTAGAAGATTACCAGGAGTATAATCAAATATCATAAACGGTGAATGTGTGGCGTATAACACCTGATTTGAACCTGCAAGATTTTTCAATAGATCAGATATTCCTCGTTGCTGTGTTGGATGTAGATTTCTAGCAGGCTCATCAAGTAACAAAATAGCCTCATTCAATTCTGCCTTTTGTGTTTCAGCAGCAAAATTTACTATAAACGAAAATATCCATTTGAAACCTTCTGCTCTTCTATTTAACAAACCCATGTTGGTAATAGTTCCATCTTTATGAACATCGGAAATTATTACGCTTAAAATATTTCCTGGATTAAATCTTAATTCTACGTTGATTGGTTCACCCTTCCATGATGGATTTAATCTCTCAGTAAGTTTTTTACTAGCTGTATTGAGAAATTTAATCAATTTTGACGGACTATGTTTGAGTTCATCTAATTTTCCTATTTCTAATTCTGCTAGATAAAGTAAATTTCTAACTGTTTCGGTTCTATCAAATTCTTCTAAGTATTCAATTCCACTAGCTACAGATCTTGTAGATTCTTTAATGAATTCGTTTAGATTTATGTTTCCTAAAATTTTTTTATAGTCAGAAAAATAAACAAAGCGTGGATGTAAATTATCAAGAATGAATTGTTCTATTGGCATTCTTTCTGCATTCCCAACGGAAACATTTTCAAAATCACTTATCACTTCTTCGTAAATTTTTTTCCATTCAGAAACCACTTGCTTCTCATTAGATGCTTTATCACAAATACTATTGTGGAATTCTGTTAGTTTTGTTCTTAAAAATTCTATATCTTTTAGTGTATGATCTTCAAAAAAATCGGTGGTTAATTGTACACGTATATGATTTGGTATGGTCTCAACAAAACTTAGTAGGCGTTCCGCAATATTTTTCCAAGATTTAAGACCGATATCTTTTTTTTGATCAAGTTTAAGATCACCAAAGTCATATTGTATTTCAGGATTTTTATTGGTTCTAAAAATTGTTATTTTTTTCAAATCAAGAGTAGGGAATTTCTCACGAACCAATTCAATCTCATTTTCATTTAAGGTAAATTCGCCCTCGACAAGTTTAATTTCTGACTTTAATTCTTCAACCATTTCATCACACATATCAAGATCTGAAACCACTTCATCTCTGTTTAACAGGGTTAATGCCTGCAGGATAGTAGTTTTACCACTTTCGTTTCTACCAACAAAAGCAGCCAAGTCCCCTACCATGATTTCACCCGAATCATGGACACAACGAAAAGCTCTAACTCTAAATCTTCTAAGACGCAAACTAGTGCGTGTTTGCTCGACTGCGATTTAACTTATTCGTCAAAGTTAGTTAGACAACTAACCCACATAATAGATAATAAAGGCAGAAATCCAAGACAAGAAAGAGATTTTATGGTAGAGAATAAAAATAAATCAGAAAATTCAGAATCACAGAAAACTACGCATGTCAAAAAAGAACGAAAACAATTAAAATCTAAATTAAATGTAACTAAGAAGAAAAAAACTAAACAGCATCTAAAACCTCAACCTAAAAAACTAGAAGTAGGGAAATCCGAAGCAAAGAAAAAGGCTGAAGCAAAGAAAAAGGCTGAAGCAAAGAAAAAGGCTGAAGCAAAGAAAAAGGC